>Ga0208461_1002796_pt1 | contig 13923 bp, 19 predicted proteins | sample AD_JPNTR4_MetaG_FD_184448 | JGI IMG/M metagenome (GOLD analysis project Ga0208461, IMG submission 184448) | Active sludge microbial communities of municipal wastewater-treating anaerobic digesters from Japan - AD_JPNTR4_MetaG (SPAdes) (version 2) | ecosystem: Engineered > Bioreactor > Anaerobic... | reverse complement strand
ATGACGTAGGGGGTGTAGTTTTAGCGACACCCCCCCCACTATATAAGTTAGTTGCTCAATCACGCTTTAAAACGATAAAAGAAACAGAACTGAATTTAAGTATTTGCTGCTTGTTGCATAGTTACTTTCTTATAAATGTTTCTAAAATCGTATTTAATAATTTCATCAATTGCTCTTTCGATTTCTAATTCGTTTTCTTCTTCTGACAATTGATCTGAAGTTCGAGCAATTCTTCCTAAATACGAACAAGTATTGTAACCTTTTTCCACATCAAACAAGAACCATGAATTGAACTGTTCGAATGGATTGTATGGATTGTCAAATGTTGTTAACATACATTTGTTAGACATTAATAATTTACTCCTTTCCTTTTAAATATTTTGATACAGTAGCAGGAGAAACACCAACAGCTTTAGCTATATCAGCTGTACTGTAACCAGACGCATTCATTGATGAAATCTTATTAATTTTAGCTGTACTTAAAGAAGTTGTTGTACGAGGAGTAGCTCGTTGTCTAAGATCATCAATGTCAACATGATTAAGTATTTGTGTAAGCTTGTTTTCGCTTATAGCTCCTGCTTGAATGGCTTCCCATTCGCGGTTAGATATTGTAATGGGTACTCTCTTGGCACCGACAATGTTTCTGGCTCTGGTTAACTCTTGTTGACTGAGTTTCTTTATTTCACCAGGCTTTATATCGGGGTTATCCTGCTTTTTAGCATTGACGGCCGCATTAGCCATGACCTGGGCCTGCCGCTCACGGGGGGCGTTCTTTAGGGCTACGTTCAGTTGAGACATTAGGTGGTCTACTTCCTCTTGATAGATCTTCTTGGCGGAGGATGAGTATTCGATCTTACCGGTATTTACCATCTCCTTGCGGGTCTGATTTGCCAGGGACTTCATCTTATTAGCATACTCGGCATAGGCTTCTTCTTGCGGGGTACCAGAAGATAGAGTATAAGCATCGTCGGTTTCCGCCATCCTAGTAGACTTCTGAGTACGAACACGGGTTTTTCCAGTCTTAGGATCGGTATACTCTTCGTATACTTCTTTATAAGTTTGCTTACCGGTTTCTTTATCGATAATAGGGCTACCTTTTCGCTTTAAAACAGATACTTCAGACTTTGCCCTGGAAATTAAAGTTGAAGCACCTTCGTGATAACGGCCTTCATCGTCATAAGTTCCTTGATACTTTTTCTTAAGAGAAGCGATGCCATTGTCAATTTCACTCTTTTTATAATCAAGTTTATGCTTTTCGGCATCAATAACAACCATGCTATGACGAACTGCTCTTGCTATTTCATCTTGTGTGGCACCTTTTAAAGTCATGTCGGTGATAAGGTTTGAAATTTTACCCATCTCTGTTTGAGTATTTTTCATATACTTCATTCCAGGTCGTTCAGAGTATTCCATTTTAGGGTCAAACCCTTCCAATCCCTTTAAAGGAGGAGTAGAAGTAATTTTTATTTTACCACCTGTAGGAATAACCATAACAGTGTCGCCATCGAAATCAGCTCCGGATAACCTCGCTGCAACTTTACTATTAATTCCAATAGCATCTGCTGGAGTATTTCCTAAAATTCGCCTAGATTCAGCATGTTTGTTATTAACAGTCAGAATTGGAATTTCGAAAGTTCCACCATGAGGATAACGAATAAGAGCCACTTGTTCTCCGTTCTCATAATTAGGAGCGTAAACCTCGTTGTCCTTCATCGAAGTGATAGGTAAAATAACATGATACTTCTGCCGTGGTAAAGCTGCTGCTTGAAGATGAACCGCTGCTGCATCACAATCATCAGCAAAAGATTTGAGCAACGCTTTCTTTACTGTTGGATTAGTAAGCGAACAAAGCTCATCAAATTCGGCTTGTTTATCGGCAGCTGCTAAATTTAGCTGTTTCTTAATAAGTGTAATGCTTTGCTTTGACAAAAACTGAGAAGGAAGACCGTCTTTCCATTCACTCCAATCTCCTTCTTCAGCTCTTTTATTAATCAAAGAAAGCTGACGTTTTCCATCTTTATCGATGTAATAACTTTGTCCTCCAGCCTTGATAAGAGAACCAAAAGGATTATCGGGATCGTTGCTGATGTTTTTAAGAACGTCTATTTTTGGAATATCTTTACTTTTGTTAGTATTAAAAATAACATCGACGCCATCTGGCATGTCGTCAGAATATACAGCCATTCCTTTTATGTATTTTTTATCATCCACAAGAATACGAACCTGAGCATAATGGGATTCACCAAGAGAAAGATCTTCAACACCTCTTCGAATTTCGACGAGTCCATCTTTTTCTATACCTCCCTCTTCGGCATAACGAATTTTTAGTCTACTGGAATCCATGCTTTTTGGATATACAAAGGTATCAAAGGTTTCTCCACCATCATGAGACACATAATCAGTAATAGAATTGATTTTATCAAAATTATAAATTTCTTTATGCTCAGTGCCAGGAGGGCAAAGGACCTGAATATTTGTTTGTTTACCAGCATTAGTCGCTTGCGGAACTCCTCCACCATAAACCTCGTAACCTTCCATCTCCAAAATATAAAGAGCCTGTTTCATTTTTTCTTTAGAGATTCCTAATTCACGTTCAACACCAACTCCAACATCGATCATACCTTTTTCGTCGACTTGTTTCTTTAGAAATTCGGCAGTTTTTCTAGCCTGATTCATGCGAGCTTCAGCTTCTTCATTAAGAAGTGAACGTATAGAGGAATCGTTTTTATACCCCATCTTTTCCACAATTTGATTAAGAGAATATCCCTTCTCTCTTAAACTTTTAGCTGTGGCAACTTCGAGAGCTCTTCTTTCATCTTTTGCTAATCCGACTTGTGTTCTAAGTTGAGTAGTTGTAAGTCCCATTGATTCAGCAATTTCTTTCTCACTCATACCGGATTTCTTTAATTCGTTTACTCTGCTGAGAAAATCGCCGCTACGCTGATATGGGTTTTTACCCGAACCCCAAGGGTAACGTCCAGAACGTCTTAGTATTCCATAATGCATTAAAATTTCTTCCGCTATGGGATTCATAGTTTAAACCTCCTCCGATTTGATTTTGTTAATTAACTTATCAAAAGTAATAATTTTATCCATGATAGGAACAATATCTTCAACTGTCGGATTATGATATAAAATTTGGTCTGACTGATATATTCGTAATTCAATACTAATATCAGCAGGTTTAACTTTATATTCCAAACAAAAAAGAGCAGCATATATTTCAAGCTGCTCCATATGTGCCGGAATAACCCCAGATTTAAAATCGTGGATCCTAAGCATTTTATTTCTAAAGGAAATAGCATCGGCTGTGCCGAAGCAGTTTTCCGAATAATATAAAGGTTGCTCAGGAGTCATTTTAAATCCAATTGCATCGTTAACATACATATTCAATGTTTTTTGAGACTTGGGAAGTTTTTGTCCCAATCTAATACATTGAGCTGCAAATTCATGAAGTTCTGTTCCTTTTTGAGCCGCTGTAAATTTCGAATATGCTTCAATTAGTTTACCTTCATCATAATTAATCCAATGATATTTGCTAGCTCCAAGAAACGCATGTTGTCCCTCAAGGTTTAAATGCTTGTTGAAGTTCATGTAATACCTCCTCTTTATTCTCTGGACATATGAATCTTGAGAATGACATCTCATTCATAAGACCAACATAGTATTTTTGATTTGGCTGTTTCTTAGCACCAGCACTCTTTTTACATTCTAGGGAAGCCCACTTATTTTTATATAAAATAAGCAAGTCTGGAATTCCCTGAATTTGATCCATTTTAAAAACCATACATCCCGGAAATAAATTTTTAAGTTTTTCAATAAGTCGATCTTGAAAACCACTTTCCAATTTAGAACTTCTTGCCATAAGCAGGCCTCCTTTCTTTTAAAAATGTGCAAACACAAAAGAGAAAGTAACGCCGGTCGCATTATAATCCTTTCTCTTCATAAAAGAGCATGTTTTTTTCGCGAAGCTAAAAATATCCAAATAAAATAAGAGTCCATTGTTTAAGACTTCTTAGGAATAACTTTTAAAAAAAATCTATTGACCTTTAAAAAATTATTTGTGGTAATAGGATTTCTTGCAAAATAATCGCTTTTTAAACTTGTGGCCAAATGCCCACTTTTTTTCGTTAATTATATATATATATTAAACTTTTTATCACAATTAAATAAGAAAAAAAAGTGGGAAAGTGGGCAGAAAACCCGCAAACCCGCATGAATACTGGGTTTCACCAAGCCCACTTTTGTTTTTAAAAGTGGGCAGAAAGTGGGCAAATGGCCACTTTTTCTCCCAAAATCGTTCGAAAACGCTTCAAAATTCTAACCAAAAGTGGGCATAAATTTCACAAAACTGGCCAAAAGCCCATTTTGCCCAAAATAAAAGTGGGCATAAATTTCACAAAACTGGCCATTTGCAAAAAAAAAGAGCCCTTGTTTTTAGGACTCAGTCTTTTTCTTGCCTCTATTAAATTTGGATTTGATAGACTCTTTTATATTTTTTCGATTGATCCACACCATGGTTCCACCAACAATAACTACATGAACTACTAAAGAAAATATAATAATTTCCTTTCTGTACTGTTCATTAAATTCTTTTGCCGGTTCAACCACCATTGTTTTATAATCTTTAAACATTTCTTTCATCTTCATATCTGTGTCCTCCTTTTAATATTGGTTTCCATAATAGGAGGTGTATTTTTCGCGTAAAAACAAAAAGAAGAGGAGATGAACTCCTCATTTTGATATCCATATAACTGATGTTAAATCATCCAGTACATGGGCTATAAATATGCGATTTACTAATTAGCTGTTGTTTCTCAGATGCAGAAATTATATTAATTTAAAAAGGTTTATGGACAAATTTTACAAAAAAAAGAGGGGATGAACCCTCCTTTTTATTTTGTAAGACTTTCTTATTTTTTACTGTAAATCTTTAATTTTTCCTAAAAGTTCTCTAACGTCTTCGTCTTTTAAATACCCTACAACGTCTTCCGTGATAGGTGTGTCATAAGTTATATGCCACTCTTCATCAGACTCATCAGTAAATTTAATCACTGCTAATTCCCACAAATCTTCTTCATGTCCGTAAGAACACTCATGTTTTACTACTGATGCTCCATAATTGTTTTCAAATCTAAATCTAAATAACACCCCTTTTAGTACGACATCGTTCGTACGGGTTTTCATAAACTCTTCAAAACCCTTATAGTCTAAATCAAAATTCATTTTCTTTTCTCCTTTCAAAAATATAGTTTCCATAATAGGAGGTATAAAATACGCATATACATAAATATAACCCACATCTCATTCTCATCGTTTAAGATAAGTAACAAAACATGGGCTATAAATATGCGATTTACTAATTAGCTGTTGTTTCTCAAATATCTAATCAGTATCCAGATGAGCCATAGTCCACCGGTTAACAGAACTAGAATAAAATCTAGAAGTATACCAAACGTACTACGCTTTTTAGTTCCTCTACTCATAACTTCCTCCTAATCTTTTATTATATTGATATGTTCCAAATCTACCATAATCGTTCATTTTGTATTACCTCCCCTCAACAAATTTATAAATATCGCTAAGGCCGGAATACTTTTTATCGTTATTTACAAGTGTGGGTGCCTGCCTAATACCAAGTCTGTTTACAAGCTCCGCATTATCTTCGGCAAATATCTTTTTAAAAGCTATATTGGCTTCGTTAAGTATTTTCTCTGCCTGTTTGCAATTTGGGCAAATACTGGTAATGACGAGGATTAACTCTTTATTAGTTTTGTTAATATCGTACGCGTACGTACGACGGTCTTCAAACTCCTGCACTTTACCGTCATTCCAATTCTGAACCGGTCGGTAGTAACCGGTAATACGGCTGTATATTTCAGTGCCCTCACCACAAACCGGACAAGACTTTACTTCTCCGGTTAAATATCCATGGTTCTTACAGATAGAGTAGGTCGGAGATAGAGTGTAATACGGAAGTTTATAGTTTTCTGCAATCTTACGAACAAGAGTAGCAGCCGCTTTCCAATCTGGAAGTTTTTCTCCAAGAAATGCATGAAATACTGTACCAGAGGTGTAAAGCGTTTGAAGTTCATCCTGAATATCAAGAGCCTCGAAAATATCATTCGTATAACCAACCGGCAGATGGCTCGAATTGGTGTAATACGGAGTCCCATTTTCATTCGCAGTGACTATGTCTGGAAATAACTTCTTGTCATGCTTAGCAAAGCGATATGCTGTAGACTCGGCAGGTGTAGCCTCAAGATTGTAAAGGTCTCCGTAAAGCTCCTGATAATCACTTAAGCGTTCACGCATATGATTGAGAATATCCTTAGCAAACTGCTGCACCTCAGGAGCGGACAAATCTTTACGCAGCCATTTAGCATTAAGCCCCGCTTCGTTCATACCAACAAGACCAATGGTGGAGAAGTGGTTATCAAATGTTCCTAAATATCGCTTAGTATAAGGATATAATCCAGCGTCTAAAAGCTTAGTAACGAAAGTCCGCTTAATCTTAAGAGAGCGAGCTGAAATATCCATCAAACGATCAAGTCGTCCGTAGAAGTCTTTTTCGTCCGTAGCCAGATAAGCAATTCTAGGTAAATTAATAGTAACTACACCAATTGAGCCTGTGGACTCCCCAGAGCCGAAATATCCACCGGACTTCTTACGAAGCTCTCTCAGGTCAAGTCTAAGCCGACAGCACATGGATCTAACATCACTAGGGTCCATGTCAGAATTGACATAATTAGAGAAATATGGAGTACCGTACTTAGCCGTCATTTCAAATAAGAGCTTGTTGTTCTCTGTTTCACCCCAGTCAAAATCTTTTGTTATAGAATATGTGGGAATAGGATATTGGAATCCGCGTCCGTTGGCGTCGCCTTCAATCATAACTTCAATAAAAGCTTTATTTACCATATCCATTTCCTTTTGACAATCACCGTAAGTGAAGTCCATTTCTTTTCCGCCGACGATAGCCGGGAGATTAGCTAAATCATCGGGAACAGTCCAATCTAAGGTAATATTGCAGAATGGTGCTTGTGTACCCCATCTAGATGGAGTGTTAAGGCCAAATACGAATGATTGTATACATTGTTTAATTTCTTTCTGGGTAAGATTATCGACCTTAACAAATGGTGCTAAATATGTGTCAAAAGACGAGAATGCCTGAGCTCCGGCCCATTCATTCTGCATAATTCCGATGAAATTAACCATCTGGTTACAAAGCGTTGAAAGATGGCTTGCTGAAGTAGAAGTAATTTTTCCGGCTACTCCGCCAAGCCCTTCCTGAATAAGTTGCTTCAAGCTCCAACCGGCGCAATATCCGGTCAACATTGATAAGTCATGCAAATGTATTGCGGCACTTCGATGTGCGTCGGCAATCTCGCGGTCATAAACATTTGTTAACCAATAGTTTGCAGTTACCGCACCAGAATTAGATAGAATAAGACCTCCGACTGAGTAGTTTACTGTAGAATTCTCTTTTACACGCCAATCGTTAAGACTAATATAATTATCAACCAAATCTGTATAATTTAAAACGTGTTCATCATTTATCATAAAGTCAATTTTTCCTTTCTTCATGTAATATTAAAAAAAAAAGAAAGAGTCCTTGTTAACGACTCTTTCTCCTGATTTTATTTTGTATAGATTCTTTTACGCTTTCTGCTTTTGTTGCTATCATTTGTCTAACTTTTGGTATGGATAATATTGCTACCGCCACGCTTGCGGCAGGAACAATTATTTGTCCAATCCAAAGTCTTACCTCTCGACTAGCTTCAATTTGCTTATAAGTCATAATAATAACCTCCATTCAAAATATAGTCTTCCATAATAGGAGGTGTAAATTTCGCGTATAATATCATTTTTTATCGTATTCAGACCATTCTTTTTCAGTGGCCCATATAACATTACCATATTCTTCTATATATCTTGCTGTATAAGTAGAACCTAATTTAGTAGTAAATTTCGATTTTGGATTATTTTTTATTGACTCATTCATTAATGAGCTAAGTTTTTTAAAATATTCTTTTTCATATTTTGAGTATTCAGGAGAGTCCTGCCAATTATTATAACCTTCAAAAACTTTACTCCATTTTTTATTAAAATCATTTAACCATTTACCATTTATACGCTTTGCGGCATAATTATTACCTTTAACCCATATTTTAGTGGTTCGTTTAGCAATTTGTTTTTTAACTTCTTTTTCGTTCCTTTTTTTACCAGCCTCAGTCAGCGTTCCATCTGGATTTTGGTAACGACGAACTCCCCACTTCATTCCTAACACACCATAATGTCTCAATTCGTTATTCATGTTTTATACCTCCATTTTTAGCATTAATAATTTTTACCATTGACCGGTATTAATATAATAAGAAGAAAAAAATAAAAGAAAGAGTCCTTGTTTAGGACTCCTCTTTTAATTATTTAAGATTTTTGTTCCTCCTATTAAAATTGTAGTTACTAATGAATATATCTCCTAAATCTTTAATGTATGTTATAGTTTTAATTACCAGATAAAATGGTAAATAAACCAAACCTACCATAAAGTATAAGAAATTTTTCATTGTAAAATCCTCCTTTTAATATTGGTTTCCATAATAGGAGGTGTAATTTTCGCGCAGATAATGATTATGAATTTAACCATTCGTAGTACTTCATACCACCTATAATTCCTAAAGTTGGAGCCAGTATTTCAGCGACAGTTTTACTCCCAGTGATACCATATACCGCACCTGAGCCAAAACCACCACTAAGTAAACCAGCCGCAACTGAAGCTCCTACCTTTAGTATCTTTTCGTTTCTAGAAGCTCGTTCTTGTTTTGTTTTTGTTGTTCTTTTAGAAGTCGAGGTCCCTCGATCTTTACGAACTCCCCACTTCATTCCTAATATACCGTAATGTTTAAGTTCATTCTTCATAATATAATCCTCCTTTTTTAATTCTGTATAATTCAAAATGTGTTCATCATTTATCATATCGAGTCATGTTCCTTTCCATGTATATATTTTTTAGAAAAAGAAAGAGCCGTTGTTAGCGGCTCAATCTTTTTAAAAACTTACCCAATTTTGCAAGTGGACTTTTCATGTAGGGGTCTCCGTATTTTATTAACCTTTTTATGTATCTAGATTTTGTTATGCTATACCTATTCATAAACTGTTGATCTGTAAGCTTACCTAAATCTTCGATTACCTTTTTAGTTATGCCACTTAACCCTTTTCCCATAAAAACATCTCCTTTTTCCTTTTAAATATTTTTCCATAATAGGGGGTGTTTTTTACGCGTAAAATATAAAAAGAAAGAGTCCTTGTTAGGACTCAATCTTTTTATAGATTTAATCTAAGGACGAATTTAAAAATATAGTCGTCCATAATAGGGAATGTATTTTCAGCAAAAAAAAAGGAAGAGAGGCGGCTCATCACTAACCTTTAAATGTACTAACGTACCTCGATAGCTGTTTGCTAAACTTTCAAGTTATACATACCTTTCTCAAATTACACCGATACTTCATGTAATTCTCTTCCATAATAGGAGATGTATTTTTCGCGTATTATCGATGATTCCCTTCTGTGAAATATTTCATATGTCCTATTTTACGCATAATTTTTTCAACGTCCTTTTTACCCTTTTTAGTAACGTCTAAAGAGGTTAGAGAATCGGCGCCTTTACTATTCAAAAAATCATCAATTTGTTTTTGATACTTTTTAAGTATTGCTTTTTCTGATTTACTATCACGTACGTTGGCGAAATCATTAATTGAGATTGATTTTTGTAAAGTATTTAGCTCTTTACTCACTCTCTGTTTTGCAAGATTACGCACTCTCTGTTTTGCAAGTTGAGAAATATTAGGGTTATTTAAAAAATCAGAATCTACAATTCCTGTTTCTTTTGCTTTTTTTTGTGCAGAAACCAATGCGTTAGCCGCAGATATTCCCTTTTTACGGTCAGCAGCTAATTTATTGGCATAATCAATACCCTCTTTTCTAGAACTTTCAATTCGATCGTAACGTTTTTTACCAGCTGGTGTAAGAGTTCCATCTTTATTCTGATACCTTCTTACTCCCCACTTCATTCCTAATATACCGTAATGTCTCAATTCGTTATTCATAATATAAACCTCCAGCTTTAATTCTGTATAATTCAAAATGTGTTCATCATTTATCATATCGAGTCATGTTCCTTCTCCCCACTTCATTCCTAATATGCCGTGGTGTTTTAACTCATTATTCATGTTTTATACCTCCATTTTTAGCATCAATAATTTTTACCATTGACCGGTATTAATATAATGAGGAGAAAAAAATAAAAGAAAGAGTCCTTGTTTAGGACTCAATCTTTATAAACTTTTTATTGAATAATTGTATCAATGTTTCAGCTGTTACTATTTGTCCATTTTCTTCTTGAATACCGTAACAACGTCGTCCGTTAGAGTTAACAATTATAGTTTCACCATATTTGTCAACTCCGACAGTCCATAGTCCTACGTTTTCTTCCATTTTCATTAACATATAGTCAGTCATACTCATTGTTTAACTCCTCCCAATAAATATATTAGTTTCCATAATAGGAGGTGTAATTTTCGCGTAATAAGGGTCTATTTACACTTTAATATACAATCCATACATCTACACCATCGGTTACTACTATCTTATTATCCTTTACCTTAACTTTGCATTTGTCTCCATATTTTGACACTAATTCAGCAGCCCTTTTTTGAAGTTTCTGGTTTCGAGCAGCTTCTTTTTTATTAGCCATTTTCATATATCTATTTACGTTATTTTGAGCTTGTTTTTCTAAAAATTTTCCTATTTTAGTAAGAGGAGCATTCATATATGGATCCCCATACCTATCAACTCTTTTCATATAAGTCGTGTTAGATACCCTATATTTTTTTCGAAACTCGTTACCCGATAAACTAACCAGGTCTTTTTTAACTTTTTTAGTAATGGCAGAATCAGAAGAAGTAGCTTGATATCTCTTCTTTCCAGCAGGAGTTAAGGACCCATCTGGATTTTGATACCTTCTTACACCCCACTTCATTCCTAATATACCGTAATGTCTCAATTCGTTATTCATAATATAAACCTCCATTTTTAATATCAATAATTCTTTGATTACTACTTCCGTACATTTTTCCAGTGACTAATTTATCCTGTTCGAACTTTCCATCAACAATATAATCAGCCATCTGTGCAAGCTGAGTATTTTTAATTTCCTCATAATCAAATCCCGTGTAAATCCATACGTCTAAATGCTCGGGAAGAAGTTTCAAGAGGGAGACACATTCCTCTTGTTGAAAGAATGGATCTCCCCCTGATAAAGTGACTCCGTCTATATGCTTATGTCTTTTAATGTCTTCAGCTAATTCCTCTGGTGTGATTTCTTCACCTCCGTTAAAATCCCAGGTTTCCGGGTTTTGACAACCAATGCAATGATGTGCACACCCCTGGCAGAATATAACATATCGGACACCATAGCCGTTAACTAGTGAACAGGATAAGGTTCCTGCTATTCGCATGATAACGACCTCCTTTAGAGCGGTCAATAATTATAATCATCAATATACTCATGTGGCCAATAATTCTTATCATCAATGTACTCATGTGCAAATATCTTTCTGGAATCGTCTCCGAACATCTCGATAGCCTCCGGTAAGTTTTCATTTACCGCGTCAAATATCAAACCGTACGTCTTGCATTTTTTAACAGCAGCATCAAGTCTATCTCCACAACGACAAGTCCATAATATAAGTTTATCACCCCGCTCTTGTCGTTTTTTAAGATAGTCAATGAGTGCAGTATGGGGTTCACCAATTTCCGGCCACTTATTCTCAAACAAGGTGCCGTCAAAATCTATAGCCACAATTTTATAATTCATGTTATTACACCTCTCTTTCTGATCGTTCCTGGATGTAAAAATATCTTTGATAAAATTGCTCTCCTTTTCTTTTGATATACTCAGTCACATCAATCTCTTTCCAACCGTCTTCGGACTCTTTGAAGAAACGATTGATTTCTACTTTTTCGCCATCTGGTTTAATTGCGTAGAATATACCAACGGTATCGAAGTCACCATTTTTTCGGTCGGTCAAGAAGTCTTCGCAGTAAACCTTAATTGGTTTCCCGGGAAAATACGGCATAGTGATTGGGAACATTTCATCAATAATTCTCTGAACCAAACCACTATGATAAGTTACTTCTGTATTATTAATATTGACACAATAGTATCTATTGACGTCTTTGTATTCCACAGTTCCATCAGCGTAGACGTATTTGAATAAAGAGCTCATTCGTTTACACTGATAATTAACCACTTCGCCGTTAAGCCCGCTGATGTCTGAAATATCACTCCAAATATCATCCGTATCCTCGATAGGAGTCAGCGGCTTACCATCGATCAGGCGGTTTAGAATTTGTTTAGTCAATCCAATGCTGAAACCGCTATGCCCATCTTCCTTAAGACTTTTATAAGCTTTCAAAGCACTCTCATAGCAAGCGCACCCATAGTCCCATTCGCCGTCTGGAGTATTACCGCGTTCGTGTTTGCAGGCGATTTCGACTTCTTTCTCCGCCCAAGAGCTCATACTAGACTCTTCTTTTATATTATGTGTTTTTTGGCCCTCAAGTTTGGAATAAAGTTCTTCGGCATCTTTACCTCGAAAGACATTTATGATATCGACCTTTCCGTTAATCTGTCTACCGACAGTTATGACTCCGGTATCTCCATTTTCCGAAAAATCAACACCGATAATAAGGGTTTCGTTAATCTTAGGCATTTTTATTTTTTCTCCTTTCAATACTCTTATGTTATCCCAATCACAATGCTCAATAATAATATAATTCCCCGGTTCAATATAACCACCGCAACAAAAACATAGGATGAATCCATTTTCAAAAAGAATTCCATAGTGCTTTTCTGTATTCTCTTCTAAAGTGTCTGCAAACAGAACAATCTCTGTCGCCTTAGTTTCCATATTTTTCCTCCTTTCAAGTAAAAAAAATAAAAGAGTCTAAGTTTCCTTAGACTCCCTCTTAAAATATTTAATTTGTCAATTATAATTCACTCCTTTCCTTTTAAATATTTTTCCATAATAGGGGGTGTTTTTTACGCGTAAAATATAAAAAGAAAGAGTCCTTGTTAGGACTCAATCTTTTTATAGATTTAATCTAAGGACGAAAGTGTAGTATATATTGTACTTCCTTTGTATCTATGTTCTTGATTTTAGTTACGTATCCCACGATAGTGAGTTTTGTGCTTTTTAATTCATTGCCTATAATTCTAGTGAACGGTTCTACATCATAATCTCTAAATAGTTTTTCAAGATTCATAACAATACCTCCAAGAATTTATTTCCATAATATGGATTGTTTGTTTCGCGTAGCATTAAGTTTTATCTAACTCTAAATATCTTAAATCACATCTTCTTTTCTCTATTAAAGATGCGTTTATAATATTTTTTACTTTTTCAGCTTCTTCCACCGTGTCATACTTGCCAAGCCATAGTTTTTTACCGTCTAACCTTACACCAAATACGGTGTTTCGGTTATAATCTAGTATGATAGCACTGATTATACACTTAGATTGTCCGGCTTGGTCGATTATGGTCACGACTTGACCTAAATCTATAAGTTTCATTTCTTTTCTTTCTCCTTTCAAATATAAAATTACCACTCTATACGTGGGCCAGGGCACGGGCTCCAATAATCCGTCCCTGGTCGTCCCGGACGGCGTCGTCTACGATGAATACGTCCTGACGGTCGGGTACGGCCTGGGCAACCAGCGCGGACACCACGAAAATAGTATCCGGCTGAGGGTCGGGCAGGTTGAATACCTCCCCAAACCGGGTCTGATTCACCGGGACAGATATTCCATCTACAGTGACGGTATCCACTTGTACCCGGTCAACCGCGCACCGGGCAACC
>Ga0208461_1002789_pt1 | contig 13941 bp, 4 predicted proteins | sample AD_JPNTR4_MetaG_FD_184448 | JGI IMG/M metagenome (GOLD analysis project Ga0208461, IMG submission 184448) | Active sludge microbial communities of municipal wastewater-treating anaerobic digesters from Japan - AD_JPNTR4_MetaG (SPAdes) (version 2) | ecosystem: Engineered > Bioreactor > Anaerobic >... | reverse complement strand
GCACCTCACCACACAATTTGGAGCCAACGGAGGGACTTGAACCCTCAACCTGCTGATTACAAATCAGCCGCTCTAGCCGACTGAGCTACGTTGGCTCACATATGCGAATGTTATTATAACCGATGTGGGGCCATTTGTCAACGTTTCATGTAGTTTATTATTGTTACATTTTTTCATAGACCACAACAGAAACCAGCTTTTAGATTATTCACAATACCGTTGAATATGATACCATATAATGACGATTTTTCAAGAGAGATTTTGGCTTTTTACGTTTATTCGTATATGATTTCCCACGTGAAGTCTGGTACCGCTTTCTTGAGCATTGCTGATACGCCGCAGTATTTATCTTGCGAGAGTGAGACCGCCTTTTCCACTTGCTCTCTTGGTGGCTCTCCGTTGAATTTCAATATGTACTTGAGATGAATCTTCGTGTATACCTTTGGATGCTCTTGAGCTTGCTCGTACTCAATTTCCATCCTGAATGTTTCCATATTCTCTATAACTCTCATCTTCCTTAACAGTGAGACTACATCCATGCCAGTACATCCCATGAGTGCATACAACATAAGTTCCTTCGGTCTCACACCAGCATCCATCCCGCCAGATGCCGGATCAGCGTCTATCACCAAGTCATGCCCCGATACCGTCTTTGCATGAAAAAGCATTTTGGAATAATAATCTAACCGTGCTACAGACATACTCTTCACCCCTTGTGTTATTCTATAAAATTCAAAGTAGACAAATTCAGTATAGAACACATATAAATTTACAAAGCAGCTACACTTAAGAGACTATACAGATTATACAACAAAAGTGCGATATTTCGAACACCATTTCTCAGTTCTTAGGCGTAGTGATTTTTACTTCTTCAGAATAGACTTGATCTCCATACTCACTGATACACTTAACCCTGTAGAAATAAGTAAATCCTGGTATCAACTCAACATCCTTGTACACCTCACTACTCGGTGATAAAGAAGCGACTTCCTTCCATTTTCCACTTGTTCCATCCTTTCGTTCCACCACATATGCCTTTTCTTGAGTCGAATTATCCGCCCAACTAACTTGAACGGAAGTTGAAGATATGGCAGTAACCTTCAAATTCGATGGTGCAGGAAGAACCGTAATAGTAATCACAGTGGAATCTACAAAGTTTTGGCCGTTGTAATATCTCATGTAATAAGAATAAGTCTTATCAAACTCCGTAGTTTCATCGAGATAACTCGTAGAATTTGCTGGCAGAGTGGCTAACTTTTGAAGCGTTCTTCCAACTCTTCGATAAACTTCTATCTTTTCTTCTCTCTGTGAGTTATCAATCCAACTCAGCAGTACCCTTGAACCAGTTGCTTCAGCCGTTAAATTAGTTGGAGGATTCATCGTATTCCCAGAAACCTCTTCAGAATAACTTGAATAACCGTAGGGATTATACGCACGAATTCTGTAAGTGTAGATGACTTCAGGTACAACCGTATCAACATACTCTCTGACATTCTCCTTAGTCGTGGAAATTGTTTCCCATACTTTGTCACTTTTTCTTTCAATCAGATACCCACTCTCAGAATTCGAATTGTCCCACCACTGCAGTTTCAACTGCATCGGTGAAACTGGTGTAACCCAAGCGTTCGATGGCGCATTAATCGTCTTAACATCGAAATTGGCAATTTCTTGCTCTTGACCATCGTTTGTCTTAACCACGACTTTGTAATAATAGATCATCTCCGGCAAGACCTTATCATCTTTGTAACCATCCGAAGTATTACTGAGTGTAATTATTTCTTTCCAGTCCTCGCTCCCAGTCTTTCTATAAACCACTACTTCTTTTGCATTCTTTATCAAATCGATGTTCCAATTGAGTACGACACTCTTTGAAGATGCCACTTGAATTGAAACCTTCGGTGCAGTAGCACTTATCGTAACTGAAACTTGATTAGAATAATTCGACTCTGCATCTTTTGAAAATGCCTTGACGCGATAAAAATATTTCGTTGCGGACACTTGCCTATCGACGTACTCAGTGGCATCCTTACCCACAGTGGCAATCATTATCCAATTGCCATTTTCTTCCCTTCTTTCGATCTTGAAACCTTCCTCGTTGTTCGAATTATCGACCCATTTAAGCCTCACAACATTTCCAAGAGCAACCGTCGCTGAAAGCTCTGTCGGTGGATTCAAACTCATACCCTTCGACACCTGTTCAGCCTTAACAAAATTACTTGGACCAGTCATATCAACAACAAGCACCTTATCCTTTTCGAACTTGTACAGATATTTCTCGTACACATCAACTCGCAGCGTTGGACTCTCGGTTTTTAGAACACTGAACTTCTTGGGAAACGCTGGATTCCCAACATCAGCTACAACAATTCCATTGCTTCCATCAGCAACGAACATGTAATTACCGTAAACATAGACATCGTAAGCAGTTCCATCCGTGTTAAACTCAGCAATACTTTTGAACTTACTTGGACTTGACACATCAAAAATCGATATCCCTTTATCTCCAACTGCGACATAAAGATAATTGTTAGAAACAAAAATACTGTAAATATCAGATAAAACAGGTATTTTAGCAATCTGAGAAGGATTTTCTAAATCGTTCAAATCCAAAACATAGATTCCATCTCCATTGACTGCAACAAACCCCTTTTTTCCATCAATAAAAATATCGGACACTCTCGACTTAAATGAATTTCTGTAGACCAAAACTGGGTCATCTGGAATAGCCATATCAAAGACCATCAATCCCTTATCCCTATCCACGGTAAACAGATGATTCTTCTCAAAAACAGACCTCAAAACATATCCACCAGTCCTCAAAGATGAATTCAAAACAGGCTGAAGTGGATTTGAAACATCGTAGACGAGTAGTCCATTAGCGCCATTGGCAACATACAAATACTTATTCCCAAAAGTTATCCCCTGCACATCTTGAAGCTTTATATTCCCAACGATGAGAGGATTGAACCCATCGGATACGTCTATGATCCTTACTCCTTCAGCGTCTATTACAAATAAATATTTTCCAATCAATGCTTGACTGGAAAACGTCAATACAAAAAAAAGCACTAAATTTAGTGCAATCAATATTTTCTTAGATATATTCATACTTATTCTATCCTCCTTCTACTTACGTTCTACTTCTTAACCAAAATCTCACTCGAATAGTTAGAAAAAGCCACAGCTGAAAACGCTCTCACTCTGTAATATACTTCCCCTGACAAAGGATTACCGTCAACAAACTCCGTAACATTTTCCCCAACCGTTGCAACTCTTTGCCACATACCACTTCCAACTCTTCTCTCTATTTCATATCCATCTTCATACGAAGAATTATCCTCCCAAGTCAACCTCACCTTTTGACCATCGACAACTTCATATCTCAAACTACTTGGTGCGGCAAGTGATGCTATTGTGGCTTCCAACGTCCCTATAACACTCGAATCTTTCAAAATCCTCACCCTATAGACATACTCAACTTCCGGTGCAACATCTTCATCTACGAACTCTCTATTAGTTCCTGCCAAATTTGCGACACGTATCCAAAAATCTTCAGAACCCTTCCTTTCAACCCTGAATCCATCAATTTGTCTGCCATCTATCCAAAACCATTCAACTTTTACAGACATTGAATCCTCGGCAAAAACCTTCAGCGTAGAAACCAACGTACCAAAATCAACAGAAACTTCTTTTGAATACTCCGACTCGAATATATCATACCTCACCTTAACTCTATAATAAAACTTCCCATTCTCCACATTTGCAATATAATCAACAAATTCTCTTGAATCCGACTTCAATTCTGCCAACTTAATCCAATCTTGCCCCTCAATCTTTCTTTCTATCAAATACACCTTGCTAATTTTCGAATCATCCATCCAAGACAGCTTAACTTGCAAACTTGGTAAAATCTGTGCCGAAAAACCGTCAGGCAACTTTAAAACACACCCGGAAGCCTCATTAGAAAACTTAGAAGCATAGCCGTTTCCAAGAACTCGCACTCTGTAATAATAAACCTCGTCTGGTTGAATACCTGAATCAGTAAACTCCGTTTTATTTGCATCTGTCTTTCCCAAGACACTCCATTCCGAATTTTGAGTTCTCCTTTCGATCTCAAAACCAAGTTCAACATCAGATGAACCTTTCCAAAGAAGTTTGAGCTGCGAGGGATGAATAACCTGACAAACCAAATCTCTTGGAGCGTCCATCAAACCAATTACACTCTCTGTGGAATATCTTGACTCGCCAAATTTACTGTAAGCTTTAACTCGATAGTAGTAAGGACTATCCGCCTCCAAAGGCTCATCATCTACAAAACTGCGAACATCACTCTTGACATTTCCAATCCTTTCCCAATAACCATTTGGTCCCTTTCGTTCAACCTTAAATCCCTCTACTAATAGCGAATTCGACTTCCAGCTAACCTTAGCTTTATTACCATCCAGCAACTCAGCTCTCACATCGAACGGCTGCTCTAAAATACTAATACTCGCCTCTTCTGAGTAATCCGAATTTCCACCATTATTAAACGCTGCCACCCTGTATACATACAAAACCTCTTGCGAGACCTTTGCATCCACGTACTTATTTTCATTGGCTGCCGTTCTACATGCCTCGACCCATGGACCATCTTGCACTTTTCTCTCAACCACATATCCACTCTCGAACTTCGAATTGTCCGTCCAATCAATCCTAATATCGGCAGGCAAAACCAACTGAACCGAGACATCTCCCGGAGCACTCATCACAAAAACACTATCTTCCTGCGAATACTGAGAAGTGAAATTACCATTAAACGCCGCAACTCTGTAACTATAACCCCTCTCACTATCCGGGACGACATCGGAAAATTCCGTTGTATCATACTTTACTCTTCCTATCTCAACCCATCTTGAAACACCATCATTCCTCTCAATTTTCAACCCTTCTTCAAGATTTGAATTATCTTTCCACGTCAGCCTTACAACCTTTCCACTCACCCTCGCCCTTAAATTACTTGGAGATTGCAAAACAACAACTGTTGCCTCATTCGAATAATCTGAAAAAGCAGTCTCATTGTATGCCCTCACCCTATATGCATAAATCCCCTCGCTCGATTTATTCTCGTCAACAAATACTGGTTCATTAACCTTTGCACTTCCAACCTCTTCCCATTTGCTTGACAGCTGATTCAAAACCTTTCTTTCAGCCCTAAACCCACTTTCAAACCTTGAAACATCTTTCCAACTTAAAACAACCCTTCCTTCAGTATCGACATCAGCAATCAAATCCTTCGGGCCACTTGGAATACTCACACCTATCGTCTCAGAATAACTTGAATACCCTTCCTTATTATATGCTCGCACCCTATACAAATATCCCTTTTCTGCTACTACATCCTTATCGACATATTCCGTCACATTCACGTCAGTATCCGCAACTTTGGTCCACTCGTTATTATCAATACTCTTCTCAACAATGAACCCTTTCTCGCTGTTGGAATTATCCGCCCAAGAAATCTTAACTTCATTCGAAGAAACACCAACCACCTTTAACCCTCGTGGTGGTGACATCGTGGAGACAAAGACCTCCTCTGAATAACTCGAATCTCCAGCAGAATTGTACGCCTTAACCCTATATCGATACAAAACATCAGGTTCCACACTCGCATCGACGTACTGAGTCACATTAGGACCGACGCTCCCAATGCGTATCCAGTTGCTGCCCTCTACTTTTCGCTCTATTCTGACACCATCTTCAAGATTTGAATTATCCTGCCATGTTAGCCTTATCTCACTTGAAGAAAGCGCTTCTACTGTTAACCTCGTTGGCATTCTTGGTGGAATAGTTTTAAGGAGTTTAGTTGTTGCAGATTTATACAACTCAACAAATTTGTCCCTATCGATATGCGTTGAAATAGTAACATAATAGAACCCATTATTCTCGTATTCCTTTGTAACAACGTAGTTTATTGCACCCTTCAAATAATCTACTATCGATTCGTCAAGCTCAACCCCCATCAACTCGCTATCGACATCTACCATAACCCTTGCGCTTGCTTTCTTAATAACCTCAAGCAAAGCCTTGTAGATAGCCCTATTGCGCGTTTCAACTCTATCCGTACTAACCGATGCGGAACCCTCCGCAACAAACTTCAATTCATTCCCACTATATTCCCCGCGAGGATACACCTTACCTGGAGCCCAATAAAAACTCTTCAACCCGCCCAGACTAACTTCGACCTTTGGACTATACCCACTAACAACACCGGTAATAATGGTCTTGCCATCCTGAACTGTAATATACTTACTCTTCTCATCTCCGAGCCTGAAACTATCATTTGCAATCACCTTCAAAACAACAGGAGCCGGCAAATTACTGTTAAGTGAGATAGTAACAAACTCATCAACCTCCACCGACTCGGGACCGGAAAGGCCGAGAGCAATGCTATCCACAAAAGGCCTCAATTTTTCAAGATTTATAGCTGAACTTGGCAAATCAACGACGAGCGAATCCAACATCACGATCTCACTTAAAACTGAACAAAAAGAAGAAAGATTATTGACATTGACGGTATTGATATAGCTTAATTTCTTTTCAATTTCTCCCATCCTACTATCGATACTGGCAAATACTTTTGAAATCCTGTTCATAACATCGGAAGTTACGTTAAGCCTTTCCATCGCTCTATACTTATTCATAATAGCCCTTGCGGTATAAACCATATTATTCTCAAGCAAAGCTTCCGCTGCCGCAACTGCGACAACAACTTCGTAAGACTGTTTCACAAGTGCTTCCTCAACAATAGCTATAACCTTAACGTAATATTCCTCCCCCTGCTTTTTCTTCTCAACAAGCTTATAATCCAAATCCCTGAATTGCAATTCCGAAGTTGTTTTAACAGTTCGCTCAAGCAAAGTCGAATACAACTGGCTGGATACACCATCTTTACTAACCGATTCCAAAACATCCTTCAAAATAGTTTGAACATCTATCTTCACACTTATCTGTTCTGAAATACGCCTAAGTGCATCATTCTGTGCCTTATCCTGCGCACTCAATTCAGACTTATCAGTTCCCTCTCCATACGCATACATATACCCAGCAGGAATCTGAATCTGATTAGAAGATTCATCTCCCCCACCTAAAAAATCACATCCCGAAAGAGCAAACAGAACAAGAAACAATACCAACACTTGAATCACATTTCCAATCCCATATGTCTTCATCCAACCACTCCAAATTACTCTCATCAACTCAAGTTTAAAGTATTATATCATAACCAATATTAAACTGTGATATACTTAAATTACTTTAGCTACAAAACAACGAAAAATATGGGGGTGAATAACTTTGAGAAGAGAACTTCTACGTTTAGTAACCTTTTTAATTCTCTTTATTCCACTTTTGATACTTGCTCAACAACCACCGAAGGTACCGAGTGATTTCAAAGCAGAAGTTTTACCTTCCTTAACGGAAGTTAAACTAACATGGAAAGACAACTCAACTGACGAAGATGGATTTAGAATCATGAGAAGCGTGGATGGTGTAACATGGGAACTAATCACTGTACTTTCGAAAGATACAACATCATTCATCGACAAAGACCTACAACCAAGAACAACCTACTACTACCGAATCTATGCTTTCAATTCTACTGGACGTTCCGATGTCATCTCGATTGAAACCTTGACTACTTTTCTACCCCCACAACCAACGAATGTGACCGTAAAATCATTGAGCAGTAGTAAACTGAAACTATCTTGGAAAGATACTAGCAATTACGAAATAAACTACATAATCGAAAGAAGAATTGACGACGGAGACTGGCAAGAAATTGCGGTACTTCCAGAGAACACAACCGAACTCATAGACTACGACATACCAAAGGAAGGGACTTACTCCTACCGAATCTATGCAGAAAACGAGATTGCAAAAAGCAAAGCTTCTGAAATTGCAAGCATTACCGTAACTTTCTCAAAACTAAAAACGGCATTATTGATAATGGATGGGGGATTAGCTGTATACAACCTCTCAGATCCATCAGTACCAATCCTCTTAGCACTCGTTGAGATGAAAAATGCACAGAACGTATTTAGATATGGTAACTATGCATACGTTGCAAACGGAGAAAGCGGAATAACAATAGTTGACATAACCTATCCAGAATTTTCCGCAAAAGTGGGTTCATACGACACTCCTGGATTTGCCTACAGCGTGTACGTCAAAGACAACATTGCATACGTTGCAGACGGAGAGAAAGGGTTAGTCATCATCGATGTATCAAATGTACAAAAGCCAAATCAACTCTCCATCGTCGACACACCAGGCTTAGCTTGTGGAATATATGTTCAAGATAACTATGCATACATAGCAGATGAAAAGAACGGGTTAGCTACAATCGACATCACTGATCCAAAAAAGCCGAAACAAGTTGGGATGATAGACACGCCAGGTTTGGCAATGGGAGTGTACGTTGAAGACAAATACGCATATGTTACAGATGGAGAAAAAGGTTTAGCGATAATTGATGTGAGCAATCCAGCAAAACCGACGATAATATCTCAACCAGATACAAGAGGAACAGCATACAACGTGTTCGTATACAACAAATATGCATACGTAGCAGATGGAAATGGTGGGATAGCGGTATTCGATGTGAGCGATTCAGCCAAACCAGTTCAACTAGGGCTATACGGCACATACGACGCACGGTCAGTGTATGTGCAAAGGGAATATGTGTACATAGCAGATGTAAAGAATGGATTGGTTGTTATTAACGCAAACAAAATCGGTAATCTCTACCAAGTTGGAAGGTACGATACTGCTGGATATGCAGAAGGAATTTACTTACAAGGCAACTATGCATACGTGGCGGATTATACTAATGGATTAGTAATCATCGACGTTTCAAATCCCAAAAGTCCTGTTCAAGTTGGAAGGTACGATACTGCTGGATATGCAGAAGGAGTTTATATCCAAGGCAACTATGCATACGTGGCGGATGGAGAAAATGGATTAGTAATCATCGACATTTCAAACCCCAAGAGTCCCATTCAAGTTGGAAGGTACGATACTGCTGGATATGCACGAGGAATTTACTTACAAGGCAACTATGCATACGTGGCGGATGGTAGTAATGGATTAGTAATCCTCGACATTTCCAATCCCAAAAGCCTTACTCAAGTTGGAAGGTACGATACTGCTGTAAATGCATGGGGAGTTTATATACAAGGCAACTATGCATACGGTGTATATGTTCAAGGCAACTATGCATACGTGGCGGATGGTAGTAATGGATTAGTAATCCTCGACATTTCCAACCCCAAAAGTCCCATTCAAGTTGGTTGGTACGATACTGCTGGATATGCACGAGGAATTTACTTACAAGGCAACTATGCATACGTGGCGGATGGTAGTAATGGATTAGTAATCCTCGACGTTTCAAATCCCAAAAGCCTTACTCAAGTTGGAAGGTATAGCACTCACTATGCATACGGTGTATATGTTCAAGGCAACTATGCATACGTGGCGGATGGAGAAAATGGATTAGTAATCCTCGACATTTCCAATCCCAAAAGTCTTACTCAAGTTGGAAGGTACGATACTGCTGGAAATGCATGGGGAGTTTATATACAAGGCAACTATGCATACGTGGCGGATGGAGAAAATGGATTAGTAATCATAGACATTAGTTCGTTCTTGCAGCTACCCACAGGGAAAGTAGACGTGGGACCAGCAAGAAAGATAAAGACAAATGGTAATTATGCTTACATAGTCAACAGTGGATTATCGATATTCGATATCTCCAATCCAAAGATACCATTCGAGTCAGCAGCGATATCTACACTTGGTGATGCACAAGATGTGTTCATTTCCAGCAAATTTGCATACATAGCAGATGGATTCAATGGATTAGTCATCGTTGACATCTCCAATCCAAAGGACCCATTCACCGTTGGACGATTGGATGTTTCTGGGAATGCGTTGAGTATTTATTCACAAGGAAGATATGCATACGTTGGGACTGAAGACAAGAGACTAATCATAGCAGATGTGAGTAATCCACAAGAGCCCAAGAAGATATCGGAAATAGCACTTTCAGGAATAGTGAGAGGATTGTATGCACAAGATAGGTATGTATATGTAGCATGTGATGATGCAGGATTGGTAGTAATTGATGTAATGGATGCAGTTAATCCAAAGCAGATAGGAACGATTGACACAATAGGTAAAGCATTAGCTGTGAGGGTTGCAGGGAAGTACGCATACGTTGCGGATGAAGGGAATGGATTGGTAATAATTGATGTATCCAATCCACAGAAGCTATCACAAGTGGGAAGATTCGACACTGCGAGCAAGGCGTACGATGTATATTTGGAGGGAAACACTGCATACGTTGCAAATGGAGATAGGGGATTGTATATTCTTGATGTTAGTAATCCATCGAATATTTCAAGGATAAGCTTCGTAGATACACCGGGTAATGCAACGAGTGTTTACGTACAAGGGAACCATGCATATGTAGCAGACGGAGAGAATGGAATAGTGGTAATTGATGTATCGAAACCTACGCAACCAAGGATAGTCCATGACTCACCATGGATAAATGAAATCAGAAGTGTCACATTCTAAAGGAAATGAAACTAAAAGAAATGAAAAATCCCCCTACAAACGGGGGATTTTTCTGCGCTTAATTAGAACTCAATAAAACTGATGGAATCTTGATTGGGCCATACTAAACTAAATTGTATTTTCATCAGCTAATAAAGTGAAAATTACAGACAAGGCTAAGATTAATACGTAACAACCCTGTAAACGCCAAGGAGTTTGCGAGGGTTTATTTTGTGAGTTCTGTGCTAATTAGATATATGACCAATTGACAAAATGTAGACATACTTTCAGCAAAATCCTACTAGAGCTCTTCTTAGGCATTTGTCTTTTACATGTATGTTGATTGTTCCCTAATTCAAGCCTTAAGCTGGTCAGATATTATCAAAATTCCGAGTACTACAATGAAAGAACTTTGATCCCTTCAAGTTTAAAATATTATATCATAACCAATATTAAACTATGCTATAATTAAATTACTTTGACTACAAAACAACGAAAAATATGGGGGAATAACTATGAACGGGGAATTTCCAAAGGCACCGAGTGATTTCAAAGCAGAGGTTTTACCTTCCTTAACGGAAGTTAAACTAACATGGAATGATAATTCAACTAACATCATTTCACCCATCCCTAGCCATGGGAAGTTACTCCGAGAAGTTGAACATACTTGGAAAGACAACTCAACTGACGAAGAAGGATTTAGAATCATGAGAAGCGTGGATGGTGTAACATGGGAACTAATCACTGTACTTTCGAAAGATACAACATCATTCATCGACAAAGACCTACAACCAAGAACAACCTACTACTACCGAATCTATGCTTTCAATTCTACTGGACGTTCCGATGTCATCTCGATTGAAACCTTGACTACTTTTCTACCCCCACAACCAACGAACGTGACTATAAGACCATTGAGTGGCAAACTGAAACTATCTTGGAACGGTAACAGCAACTACGAAACCAACTACATAATCGAAAGAAGAATTGACGACGGAGACTGGCAAGAAATTGCGGTACTCCTTGAGAACACTACTCAATTCATAGACTACGACATACAAAAGGAAGGGACTTACTCCTACCGAATCTATGCAGAAAATGAAATTGGAAAGACTGACGCCTCTGAAATTGCAAGTATTGCCGTAACATTCTCAAAACTAGAAACGGCATTATTGATAACGGATGAGGGATTAGCTGTGTACAACCTCTCAAATCCATCAGTACCAATCCTCTTAGCATTCATTGAGATGAAAAATGCACAGAACGTATTTAGATATGGCGACTATGCATACGTTGCAAACGGAGAAAGCGGAATAACAATAGTTGACATAACCTACCCAGAATTTTCCGCAAAAGTAGGTTCATACGACACTCCTGGATTTGCTTACAGTGTATACGTCAAAGACAACATTGCATACGTTGCAGACGGAGAGAAAGGGTTAGTCATCATTGATGTATCAAATGTACAAAAGCCAAATCAACTCTCCATAATCGACACACCAGGCTTAGCTTGTGGAATATATGTTCAAGATAACTACGCATACATAGCAGATGAAAAGAACGGATTGGTTACAATAGACATCACTGATCCAAAAAAGCCGAAACAAGTTGGGATGATAGACACGCCAGGTTTGGCAAAGGGAATATACGTTGAAGACAAATATGCGTATGTTGCAGATGGAGAGGAAGGCTTAGCGATAATTGATATGAGCAACCCAGCAAAACCGACGATAACATCTCAACCAGATACACGAGGAACAGCATACAACGTGTTCATATACAACAAATATGCATACGTAGCAGATGGAAATAGTGGAATAGTGGTATTCGATGTGAGCGATTCAGCCAAACCAGTTCTAGTAGGGCTATACAGGACATACGATGCACGGTCAGTGTATGTGCAAAAGGAATATGTGTACATAGCAGATGTAAAGAATGGATTGGTTGTTGTTAAAGCTAACAGCATTGATATTCCTACTATTAATCAAGTTGGAATGTATGACACTACTGGAAATTCACACGATATCTATATCCAAAGTAACTATGCATATATAGCGGATGGTAGCAATGGATTAGTAATCCTCAACATTTCCAATCCCCAAAATCCTATTCAAGTTGGAAGGTGCGATACTGCTGGATATGCATGGGGAGTTTATGTACAAGACAACTATGCATATGTAACGGATGGTAACAATGGATTAGTAATTATCGACATTTCAAATCCCCAAAGTCCAATTCAAGTTGGAAGGTATGGTACTTACTATGCAGAAGGGGTTTATGTCCAAGGCAACTATGCATACGTAGCGGATGCTGGTAATGGATTAGTAATCATTGACATTTCCAATCCCAAAAGTCCCATTCAAGTTGGAAGATATGACACTACTGGAAATTCACGTGGAATTTATTTACAAGGCGACTATGCATACGTGGTTGATGGATACAATGGATTAGCAATCATAGACATTTCAAATCCCCAAAGTCCCATTCAAGTTGGTTGGTATGGTACCACTGGAAATACAAATGATGTATATGTTCAAGGAAACTATGCATACGTGACGAACGGATACAACGGACTAGTAATCATAGATATTTCCAACCCCAAAAGTCCTATTCGAATTGGAAAGTACGATACTGCTGGATATGCATACGGTGTATATTTCCAAGACAACTATGCATATATAGCGGATTGGGATAATGGATTAGTAATTATCGATATTTCAAATCTCAAAAATCCTGTTCGAGTTGGAAGGTACGATACCGCTGGATATGCATATAGTGTATATGTTCAAGGTAACTACGCATACGTGGCGGATGGAAAAAATGGATTAGTAATCATCGACGTAAGTCTGCAACAACCACCTGCAGGGAAAGTAGACGTGGGACCAGCAAGAAAGATAAAGACAAATGGTAATTATGCGTACATAGTCAACAGTGGATTATCGATATTCGATATCTCCAATCCAAAGATGCCATTCGAATCAGCAGCGATATCTACACTTGGTGATGCACAAGATGTATTCATTTCCAACAAATTTGCATACATAGCAGATGGAACAAATGGGTTAGTCATCGTTGATATCTCGAATCCAAAGGACCCATTCACCGTTGGACGATTGGATGCTTCTGGGAATGCGTTGAGTATTTATTCACAAGGAAGATATGCATACGTTGGAGCAGGAAATAGATTAATCATAGCAGATGTGAGTAATCCACAAGAGCCCAAGAAGGTATCGGAAATAGCGCTTTCGGGAATAGTGAGAGGGTTGTATGCACAAGATAGGTATGTATATGTAGCATGTGATGATGCAGGATTGGTAGTAATTGATGTAATGGATGCAGTTAATCCAA
>Ga0208461_1002784_pt1 | contig 13953 bp, 12 predicted proteins | sample AD_JPNTR4_MetaG_FD_184448 | JGI IMG/M metagenome (GOLD analysis project Ga0208461, IMG submission 184448) | Active sludge microbial communities of municipal wastewater-treating anaerobic digesters from Japan - AD_JPNTR4_MetaG (SPAdes) (version 2) | ecosystem: Engineered > Bioreactor > Anaerobic... | reverse complement strand
TAAATTTTTAATGTAAATATTCAGTGTATTTCGGTGACTTTAGTGGTTTCAGTGATAAAATAATATGATTTATAAAAAAGAAATATCAGATAAAATTATTGGACTAGCGATAGAAGTACATAAAAAATCTTGGAAATGGTTTTCTCGAAAAGGTATACGAAAATGCTATGATGCTTGAATTAAAAATGAACAATTTTAAATCAATAAATTAAGTTCCAATTCCAGTTTACTATAAAGAAAATGTTGTCGGTGATTACTATTGTGATATTTTAGTAGAAGATGAAATAGTTCTGGAACTAAAAGTAGCAAAAACAATTGATCCTATACATGAAGCCCAGTTATTAAATTATTTAAAAGCTACCCGGCTTAAGGTTGGATACATTTTAAATTTTGGACTACCAGATAAATTGCAATTCAAATGTATGGTAAAATGAATTAAATATATCAGTGTATTTCGGTGCCCTCGGTGGCAAAAGAATAAAAATAATTCGGTGCCCTCGGTGGCAAATTAACAAAAACACAGTGGTAAGTTATGATAAAAAAGAATTCTAAAATTTACATCGCCGGTCACACCGGTCTCGTCGGCTCCGCTTTAGTCCGCAAATTCACTGCCGAAGGCTACAATAATCTCGTCTATACTCCATATCCCGAATACGATCTCCGCAATCAACAACAAACTAACGAATTCTTCAATCGCGAAAAGCCTGAATACGTCATCATCGCTGCAGCCAAAGTCGGTGGTATTCTAGCAAACAACACCTACCGTGCTGAATTCATCTATGACAATATCATGATCGCGACGAATATTATTCATGCCGCATATCTGAATAAAGTGAAAAAATTAATTTTCCTTGGTAGTTCCTGCATCTATCCAAAAAACTGTCCCCAACCCATGAAGGAGGAATATCTCCTTACCGGACCATTGGAACCGACCAACGAACCTTACGCAATTGCCAAAATTGCCGGAATAAAACTCTGTGAGAACTACTATCGACAATATGGCTGCAATTTCTATTCCGCTATGCCAACGAACCTCTATGGACCAAACGATAACTTTAATCTTGAAACTTCCCATGTACTACCAGCCATTCTTCGCAAGATGCACCTGGCAAAATGCCTCGAAAACAACGATATGAAAGCAATACGTAAAGATTTAAATAAATATCCATATTCAACTAAAGAATCTTATTCTGACACAATGACCGATGAATATATATTGGATTTACTAAATAATTTTGGTATTTCTCGGTGTTCTTCGGTGTCTTCGGTGGTTAAACTTACTCTCTGGGGTAGCGGAACACCACGACGGGAATTTCTTCATGTTGATGATTTAGCAAATGCAGTTTGTTTTCTTATTGAAAATATTGATACAGAAATATTACACAAATCGAAAATATCTCATATAAATATTGGAACTGGTGTTGATCTTACTATAAAGGAATTAGCAGAAATAATTAAAAAAGAAGTTGGCTTTAAAGGAGATATAATTTGGGATTCCACTAAACCGGATGGAACACAACAAAAATTATTGAATGTTGACCGCTTACGAAATATAGGATGGAGAGAAAAGATTTCATTATTTGATGGAATTAGGGAAAACTATAGTCGCTATCAGAATGAATAAATACTTGAAAACAAATTTAAAAAATCGCATACCATCTAAGGTTCTTACATTTTTCACAACCGGTCATCAGCGTAGTGTGAAAGCCAAAAAAAATATCTTTGCATCTTTTGGGTTGAAAGGTATCAGCATGTTGATCAGTTTCCTGCTGGTGCCCTTGACCTTGAATTATCTCGATCCCACGCGATACGGGCTATGGCTAACGATCAGCTCCGTAATCGGATGGTTTGGGTTTTTTGATATTGGACTGGGCAACGGTTTAAGAAATAAACTTTCCGAAGCCCTGACTCTAAAAGATTACAAATTGTCAAAAACCTATATCAGCACTACCTATGCTATTTTGAGTTTGATTATCGTTGGCGTATTTATCGTTTTTATCATAGTAAATCCATTTTTAAACTGGGCAAAACTGCTAAATACTCCGCCGGAAATGGCAAACGAACTAAGCAGAATTGTATTGATTGTCTTTGCTTTTTTCACCCTGCGGTTTATACTCAAATTGATAGGGATTGTGCTGACCGCCGATCAGATGCCGGCGGTCAATAATAGTTTTACTCCCTTAGGTGATATAATTGCATTAATTGCCATTTTTTTCGCGACTAAATATTCGCAGGGGAACCTGCTGTATGTCAGCGTTATCTATAGCGCTGCGCCGGTAATTGTTCTAATTATTGCATCTTTTTATTTCTATAATGGCAAGTATCGCTCTATTCGCCCGTCAATCAAATCGGTCGATTTTCATTATTTCAAGTCCCTCGCCGGTTTGGGAGTTAAATTTTTTATTTTACAAATTTCCTGCCTCGTTATTTTCGCAACCGATAATATGATTATTACCCAATTGCTAGGTCCGGCGGAAGTAACTCCGTATAATATTGCCTTTAAATATTTCGGTATCCCAATCATGGTATTCACAATAATATTGACGCCTTTCTGGTCCGCTTATACAGAAGCGATTACAAAAAATGATATTTCATGGATCAAGAGTACCGTCCGTAAATTAGTCAAAATATGGTTTATAATGGTTATAGGAGTTGGATTAATGTTAATTGTGGCGAAACCTTTTTACAGGGTGTGGGTTGGTGATAAAGTGCATATACCTTTCATGCTTTCCGCTTTTATGGGACTTTATGCAATCATAAGCACTTGGAATAATATCTTTGCCTATTTTATTAATGGCGTTGGAAAAATAAAACTGCAAATGTATTATGGAATTATAGCGATGATAATTAATATTCCAATATCAATATTTTTTGCAAAAACTTTAAATATGGGAAGCGCCGGGGTGATTTTAGGAACCTGCGCTTCTCTAATTATAGGATCTTTTTTTGCCCCGATTCAATCTTGGAAAATAATAAAAGGAAATGCAAAGGGAATTTGGAATAAATAATAGGAAATTATGATAATGTATAAGGAGATAGAGCTTTTAGACATAGAAGATAAAAACGAGATTTTAAGATTGTTAAATTTTTCTAAACATCAGCTGCTAGAATTAGAAGATATGTGGATGATAATGGATATTGTTTGGGATGAGATTGGCTGTAATAATAAAATATTAGATAAAACAAAAATTTCAAAATTTTATTCTCACCCAGTTTGGGTGTTAAATGGTATCTTTATTGAAAATCATAATGATTCTTTAAATAATAGGCATATCATAAGTAATTATATAAAGAAAAATGATAACTTTAGAAAAATTCTTGATTTTGGCGGTGGATGGGGAACACTTGCCAGAATTATTGCAAATGATAATCCAGAAAAAACCATTGATATTTATGATGAATATCCTAACAAATATGCAATAGAAAAGTGCCTAGAGTATAAAAATATAAATTTTATAAAAAATCTATCTTATAAGTATGATTGTATTATCAGTACTGATGTTCTTGAACATGTCGAAGACCCATTAAAAACTTTTGATAAAATGATTACTTCTCTTAAGAAAAACGGAGTTTTGATTATAGGAAATAATTTTTATCCAGTAATAAAATGCCATTTACCATCTACTTTTCATTTTAGATATACTTTTAAATATTTTGCAAAATTAATGGGATTAGTAAAAATAGGTAATTTGAATTATACAGTTATCTATAGAAAAATACATAATAAAAATCAAAACTGGTTTTTTTTAAGGTTTTTTGAGTTATTATCAAAATTGCTATTTCCTGTTTTCCAAAATATTCATCCCTTATTAGTAAAATTTAAGAGAATATTTAAATGAAAATATTATTAATAAACACTAATGACATCTCGGGTGGTGCTGCTCGTGCCGCATATAGATTGCATACAGGATTATTAAAATCAGGGGTTGATTCAACATATTTGGTAAAAAATAAAAATACAAACACTGAAAAGGTAATTACTATTACTGATAATAAATATAAATTAAAATCAAAAATAAATAACAGATTAAACAATTATTTAATAAAAACATACAAAAACAGGGATAATACAATTTTTTCTGCTGATTTATTTTCTTCAAATATTCATAAAATAATAAACCAAATGGATATTGATTTAGTCCACCTGCATTGGGTAAATGGTTTTCTCAATATAAAATCTATTGGGAAAATAAACAAACCAATAGTATGGACTTTACACGACATGTGGCCATTTACTGGTGGTTGCCATTATAGTCAAAATTGTGAGAAATACAAAATTGAGTGTGAAAATTGTACATTATTGAATTCTAATAAAAAAAATGACTTAAGTAGGAGAATTTTTAAACAAAAAGTTAAAGCGTATAATAATATAAAGAATTTAACTATTATTGCTTTGAGTAAATGGATTGCAGATTGTGCGAAAAAGAGTGAAGTTTTTAAAAATAGGAGAATAATAAATTTACCTAATCCTATTAATACAAAAGAGTTTGAACCGATTGATAAAAAAAACGTTAGAAGAATCTTAAATTTACCAATAGATAAAAAGATAATCCTATTTGGTGCAATGAGTGCTGATTCTGATAAAAGGAAGGGTTATTTATATTTAAAGGAAGCGTTAAAAAATATTTCTATTTCAAAAGATGAGCTAGAAATTGTAATATTTGGTTCTAATAAAGATGAAATAAAAAATGAATTTGGAATAAAAACAAAATATACCGGTTCGTTTAGCGACAATCTTTCATTGAAATTATTATATTCTGCTGCTGATGTTATGGTTGTTCCTTCTACACAAGAAAATTTATCTAACATGATAATGGAATCAATGTCATGTGGAATACCTATTATTGCCTTTGATATTGGAGGTAATCCTGATATGATTGAACATCAGCAGAATGGTTATTTAGCAAAGCCATTTGAATCTGAGGATTTAGCAAGAGGAATGGGATGGGTTTTGGAAGATGAAGAAAGGCATAAACAACTTTCTTACAACGCAAGGCAAAAAGTATTAAAAAGTTTTGATTTCAAAAGAATAATACCAAAATACATTGAATTATATAAAGACATTTTACAAATAAATAAATGAATAATCAGAATATAAACAATATAGAATCCAGATTCACGCCATTCATTAAACTGATAATGATAGTATTTAGCGCTATATTTGTCTTTGCTTCTATTGATACTTACCTATCATTAAGTAGTACAATATTTTTCAATACAATATTTATAAAAGGTTTTGGTCACGATAAGTTTTTTTCTTTATTTGAAATAATATTTATTATTACAGCATTTTCTATTTTGATAAAATTTCATGGTAAGAGGAAATCATCTAATCTTTCAAAAATATTATTTTTTCTAATTGTTTTAACGTTTATACTTAAAATGCTAAATCCCAATAATGATCCTAATAATCCGATTCTTGGTATGCCATTGTTTTCGGATATTTCCAATTACACTTTTATCTTGTTAGCATATTTCTCTTTATTCCTTGATGACAAAGTGTATATGGTTTTTTTAAAAAAAATATTCTATTATGTATGTATTATATTAATAGTTAGAGTTTTTTATCTCTTTATATTATGGCTAATGGGAAAAGGGAATTATGCTTTTGGAGCCAATTCAACTCTTACTGAGAGTGATACACTTTTTATTATTGCATTTTTTCAAATTGCATTTTTTGTGTTATATCTTATAAATAAAGAGAGAAAATATTTGATATTGTGGCTTATTTATCTGTTGTTTCTAATATTTTCTTATAGAAGAAGCGCGCTTGGAGTTGCATTATCTGCAAATGTTCTCTGCTATTTATTGATTGTATTAAAAGAGAAAGGTATAAAAAATAAAATTATATTAGTATTAGGGATCGTTTTAATATATGGCGTGCTAAGCAATGTCGAACAATTCAATCTTCCGGATAAATACGAACGCTATATTTTACGTTTCGTATCGGCAATCCCGGGCATGAATTTGTCGGATTCGGGAGAGTTCACGGATTCCGGGCACTGGGAAGAGACTTCGGAAACCTTCAATAGTGCAGTATATTATTTAGGATTCTGGGGTAAAGGATATGGTAGAAGCGAAGATATTTACCTCGAAGGACAATCAAAAGGAGGAATTCACAATGTTTATGCTGCAACCTGGGTGCAACATGGTTTGTATATGCTACTGTTTTATCTATTCATTATTTTTATTGTTTTGTTCACAACCTTAAAATTGTTTTTATACGAAAAAATACATAATAATAACTATTATATCATTAAAATCTCACTTTGTATCTTCTTACTGATGTGGTTTGCGGTTTTGATTACAAATCCTATAATCATGGCAGAAACTTTTAAAATGCAAGTGTTTTGGTTTACGCTGTTTACTGTGACAATAAGGCTATCGCCAGATAATACTTGTTTTTTATTTGGAAATAAATCTTATATAAAAAATAGGAATGTAGAATGAAAGTGTCTTGGTTCATAAGGAAATGGAATTTTCGCTCCTTTCAAATAAGGATAAATTTTTACGATTTTCGGCAGCTTGATCTAGTTTTTTTTGCCGTTCTTCAAGTCGTTGTTCCATTTTTCCTTCAAATACTTCTTTAGGTGTCAGATAAAACAGAGCGCTATGCAAGCGTTCCTCGTTATAGATCTGAATATAATCGGCAATCTGCCGACGGGCGTCGTCAATTGACAGATAACTTTGTTGACGAATTGCTTCGCTTTTAATAGTACCATGAAAACGTTCGATCTTACCATTGCTTTGAGGATAATATACGGAAGTGCGCACCTGTTTCAAACCGCAATCACGAAGATATTCTTTGAAGTCTCTGGCTATGAACTGTTTACCATTGTCACTGATCAATCTGGGATGGACTCCGGGATATTTCTCTAAGGCTCGTTGTAAGGTTATCTGCACATCGTATTCGGTCATTGTGGTTCTCAATTCATGATGGACAATCATCCGGCTATAGCCATCCAGAACGCTGATCAGGAACATGAAAGTGCCCATGACATTGATGTAGGCGATGTCCATGTGCCAGTGTTCATTGGGAGCCGTAGGCTGTTTAAATCCATTGCCTTTTGAAGAGGCTTTGACCGGATTCCACTGATATAGAAGACCGTTGGATTTCAGGATTCGATATACACTGGCCGGACTGACTACGGCTATATCTTCGTCTATCATCTCGTAGGTCAGTCGTCGGTAACCTTCACTAATCCGCTCCCGGCAATATTCAATGACCGCTTCCTTCTCCCATTCCATTATCCACCAACTACGAGGATTATGACCATTATGACAATTAGCTCGTCCATAGCGCTTTAACCAATCCTGGTATTTACTCATCTGGATACCTAACCTTTTAACGAACCACTGCTGGTTTAATGGACTGCGCTTACTCATGCTCTGTACATAATTCACTATCTGATCCCGAATATCCGGCTCTACCCATTGTTTATTCAATTCTCCCCATTCAGCTTTTTTTTTAAACGAATATTATCAGCGATTACTTCGGCAATCAAACTATCCTTGTCCTTAATCTTTTCCTCTAATTGTCCTATCCTGGCAGATTGCCCCAGTCTCGCTTTTTCATGCTGGCGACCAAATGTTTCAACAGCGCCTTCAAATAACTGCTTCTTCCACTTATGAATTAAGTTGGGATTTATTCCATAGCGACGGGCTACCTCACTAATGGAAACCTGGTTCTCCAAGTGCTCCCTTAAAATTTCAACCTTCTTGCTGGCTGTGTGCTGATTACGATTTTGATTCATCTTGTTTTCCTTTCTTTTTGACTCTTATTTCAAACTTAACATTTTTCCATTTCCAAGTGAATCATAACAAAAGAAAAATATCAACCCAAAATATCAATTCTCACACCATCCTTTAACCAAGGAAAATACATTGAGGAGAATATCCAATCGGTTCTAAATCAGAATTACCCTAATTTCGAACATATTATAATTGATGGCGGTTCAACGGATAATACGGTGGAAATTCTAAAGAAATATTCTCATCTGAAATGGATTTCTGAACCGGATAAAGTGTAATATGATGCCTAGAATAGAGGACTTGCATTAATTTATAAATAGATAAAAAACAAATAGAGAATAAGAAATAATTGTGCCTAAATTATAAGAATTATTGGATAAATTAAAACTAACCTGTTTAAATAGGCTATGGCATAGAAAGAAAAACAGGTTTTTATCTGATGATGAAACTATCACAATAATACCGCAATTCATTTATGAAAAAGTATGATATCATATTAATTGAATGTGTTTATAATCTATCTCTGCATTATAACATGGATGTAAAAAATCTTGCGGAATTATTGATTGCTTGTGGATATAAAGTTGCTGTAGTAAATTACTTAAAAAATAATAATTATCATCAAAATAGTAATTACGATGTAATTAATCTAAATGTACCAGACAGATTTGTAAAAATTTCATTTAGAAAAGGTAAAAACAAATTAAAAAATGTAATTAAAGAAATTATACAAGATATTAATAACTATAAACTTTTTCGATACATATTCAATATAATAACAAAGTATTCAGATAATTATTATATTGGGTCTTTAAGGAGTGAAATAATCCCTGTTTTACTTCTCAGAATTTTTAAAAGTAAACAAATTTTTGTTTGGGGATTGCGATCTCATTTTTTAATTCCTACAAATAAATCTATAATTAAAATTAAAATAAATTTTAAAAAGAATTTATTAAAAATATTAAGCAGAAGCAGAAAGCTGAAAATTTTTGTTTCTAATGAGATGATTAAAAAAGATTTTGAGAAAATTGGGTTTAATAAGTATAATTTAATTGTACGGCCAGAAAGATTTTTATATTCTGTAAATTACCAAACAAAAAAGAATAATATTTTTACTATTACAACCTTAGGTTCTTTACGTAAAGATAAAAACATTCTATTTTTAATCGATGTAATAAACAAGGTACCTGATATTCAATATATTATTGCCGGTAGATGTGTGGAAAGTTATGAAGAATTATTAAAAAAGAAAATTATGGAAGTAGGAAATCCACATATAATAAGAAAAGATGGGTTTATACCAGATGATGAGTACAATAAAATTTTCCTAAATTCTGATTTTTTTATTTTTGCAGATTTTGAAGAAGACTCAACAAAAACAAACGGTACTTTTTTAGAAGCAATTCTTAATTCTACTCCTGTAATAGCTCCAGATTATCCATCCTATAGTTACTTTGTAAATAAATATAATATTGGAATATTATATGAGCCAGAGAATGAAGAATCTTTAGTTAAAGCCATAGAAAAAGCAAAAACTCTTAAAGCGGATTATTTTAGAGATGGTATTATTAAATTCCAGCACGATCATTTAATAGATTATGTTGCAAATAAATTAAAGCAACAATTGATAAAAATACTATAATCTGAACAGAATAAATATTTATGAATATTGAAATAATATCTAACATAGCTTGGTTTGGTATTAGTAAATAAATTTGAAAAAGATAAAAAAATGATTTCATTTATAGTAATCGGTAAAAACGAAGCAAAAAATATATCTCGCTGTTTTAAAAGCATAAGGAAAACTATTGAGTATAATAAACTAACAAAATATGAAGTAATTTATGTTGATTCCAATTCAACAGATAATAGCATTGAAATTGCTAAAAGTTTTAAAGGAATTGATATTTTCAAAATTACTGGAGTATGTAATGCTGCAATAGGAAGAAATATTGGGGCAAAAGAATCAAAAGGTAATGTTCTTTTCTTTATTGATGGTGATATGGAAATAATGCCAGAGTTTTTGCCTTTAGTTTATAGTGAAAACAATGGATTAAAATATAATTTTGTTTCAGGGCAGTTTATTGATGTTAAATATACCCATAAGGGCGAATTTATCGAAAAAGTGCCTTATTATAGAGATCTTAATTGTGACAAATATTTTTCAACTACAGGGGGAATCTTTTTAATTACCAGAGAATTATGGAACTTAGTAGATGGAATGAAAAACAAATACAAAAGAAGCCAGGAAGTAGAATTTGCATTGAGATTATCTAAAAAGGGGTTCCTTCTTCTAAGAAAGAAAGAAACTATTGCAAAACATTATACAGTAGATTATATGGATAGTAAGAGAATGTGGAAAATGCTTTTTGGAGGTTATCATTTTTATGCAAGAGGATTGCTTTACAGAGAACATATTTTTAATAAATACATATACAAAATAATTATTAGAAACGATAGTACATTTGTTATGTTAATTTTTTTTACTACTCTATCAATAATTTTTAATTGTCCTATGATTTATTATTTATATCTATTCAGTATTATTTCAAGAGTGTTATTACAAAGAGAAAAAAATCTTTTAAATGTGATTATAAAGATATTATATTATATTATTATGGATTTGAATACTATTTTTTCTTTTTTCTTTTTTTATCCGAGAGAAATTAAAAAGTATGAAATAAAGTATACTAAGGTTTGAAAGTTGTAAATGAAATGAGAGGATAATTATGAAAATTTTAGTAACAGGCGGTTCCGGTTTTATTGGCTCACATATTGTTGATGCTTTACTTGAAAAAGGACATCAAGTTAAAATCTATGATGTTGATGCACCAAGATATAATCAGGAATGCGATTACATTAAAGCAGATGTTTTAGATTTAAATAGACTTATACAAGAGTCAAAAGATTATGATGTAATTTATCATTTAGCTGCAGAGGCAGATGTGAACCGTTTCTTTAATAGCCCATATTATTCAAATCTGATTACTTCTTGTTCTACTATTAATGTATTAGAAGCAGCAAGGATTAATAACATATCAAGAGTATTGCTTGCTTCGACAGAATGGGTCTATGGCAGTCCAAAAGGGAATGAAGATGAAATAATTACTGAAGAAACCTCAATTACCAATAATCCGGATCATATTTATACATCTTCAAAAATTTCAGCCGAAATGTTCTGTAAAAACTACAAACGACTATATGGTGTAAATTATACTATAATGCGATTTGGAATTCCATTTGGTGAAAGAGCCAGAGAATCAACAGTAACGCCTATTTTTTTAAATAGAATATTAAATGATGAGGAAATAACAATTCACGGTGATGGTAGTCAAACAAGACAATTTATATATGTAAAAGAACTAGCAAAAGGTTGCGTAGCCTGTCTGCATAAAAATGCTGAAAACCAAATAATAAATCTTGAAGGGAAAGAACGAATAAGCGTATTAGATATAGTCAGAAATCTTGAAGATATATTAAAAAAAAAGGCAAGGATTAAATTTATTGAAGACAGAGCGGGGCAATTTAAGGGTAGATTAATTTCAGGAGAAAAAGCCAAAAGATTACTTGGATGGGAACCGGAAATTAGTTATAACGACGCACTAAGGAATTATGTGAAGTGGTTTGTTAAGGGAAATTAATATGAAGTTTAAAGATAATATGAGTATTAGAAAAAAATATATGAGAGATATATATTCGAAATATTGGATTACGTCTCGTGAAAAAAAATATGGATTTTCAGAATATGATAAAAATCTGATAGAATATATAACCAAAAATGTTGGGAGGGGGAGACTGTTAGAAGTTGGAATAGGAACAGGATACCCATTTGCTGATTACTTTCAGAAGAAAGGATACGATGTTTATGGAATTGATATTTCTCCACTGTTGGTTGAAAAATGCAAAAGATTATTTCCAGATGTTAACTGTGTAGTTGGTGATGCTGAGAACTTGCCATATGAAGATTGTTTTTTTGATGTTGTTTATTGTTTCCATTCAACATGGTATTTTCCAGATTTAATAAAAGCAATTTCTGAAATGATGAGGGTTGCAGTTCCTAAAGGTCTTGTTATTTTTGATATTCAAAATCTAAATAATAATATCATTTCTTCATCCTATTTGAAGAGATTAAGCCGATATAATAATAGATTCTTTTACTATCCTATCCACTTTATGAAAAATATTGTCAAGATATTTTTAGGAAGAAAAGATATAAGTTGGAGAATAGTTCTTCACGAAGTTCCAACGCGACCTGAAACACTCTATGATTACTTTAGAAAATCAAAAATAAACTATAAGGTAATGGTAAGGAATGAAGATGATAGTTTAGGAACGATGAATAGCAGCGATTCATTTGTAGATTTTTCAAGATTAGTATTTGCAATAATAAAATAAGTTTTGAATAAAAAGCAAAAAGTTTTAAAATTAAGGGCTTTCTAATGAAATATAATATTCCAATAGTTAGAAAAGATATCTCTGTTGACGAACTAATTCGTAGAATAGATAGAAGCAAGTATTCAATAGCCTTTATTACAGACAACGACGATTCTTATATTTCGCAAACATCTATTTATAAATTACGTCGTTTACTACTATCAGGATTAGATAGTTCTGACTCTATTTCAAGTGTATTGACAAGCACTCAAATAAAATTACGAGAAAATGAAGTGAGCAAACCAAAAAGTGTAAAATCAATTTTAATAGAAATGGAAACGCAAGGGGTTGAATTTTGTCCAATTATAAATAGCAACGGTAAAATTATTGATATATACAGTAAAAATGATTTATCAAATTTGATTTCAGAAATATCTAAGACAGAGAGTATATCTAAAAGGAAGGGGAACATTAATAATATATTAGTCGTTGGGGGCGCTGGATATTTAGGTAGTGTTCTTATAAGAGAATTACTTGATAGGGGATATTATGTAAGAGTTTTAGATAAATTTATTTACGGTAGAAATTCATTAAATGATATAAAAAACAATAAATTATTGGAAGTCAAAGAGGGAGATATACGGAATATTGAAACAATAATCTCTTCTCTGGAAGATATTGATGCCGTAATTCTCTTAGCGGCAGTAGTAGGAGATCCTGCCTCAAAAGCTCGACCTACTCAAACTATTGAAACGAACCTTTTAGCGGCACAAACATTTGCTGCCGCATGTAAAAATCAGTACATAAATCGATTTATATATGCTTCAACATGCAGTGTATATGGGAAAGGCGATGATATTATTGATGAAAACTCGCCTTTGAATCCTGTTTCTCTTTATGCTAGGACAAAAATTGCCTCAGAGCAGAGTATAATGAAAATGGCTAATGATTCTTTTTCTCCAACTATTTTCCGAATGGGAACTTTATATGGCTATTCTCCAAGAATGAGATTTGATTTAGTAGTGAACACTATGACAATGAAAGCATTTTTAGATAAAAAAATACAGGTTTTTGGCGGTGAACAATGGCGTCCTTTATTGCATGTTAAAGATGCATCTAACGCGTACATACAGTGTTTAGAGTCACCCATTGACAGGGTAGGGAACCAAATATTCAATTTAGGCTCGGACGAACAAAACTATAGAATATTTGAAATTGCTAATATAATCAAAGATGCTCTAAGCGACGATATAAAAATTGTTGTTGAAAAATCCTCCACTGATGCAAGGGATTACAGAGTCTCTTTTGAAAAGATTAGAAATAGATTAGATTTTAATGTTCAATACAACATATCTGAAGCGGCGAAAGAAATCTATGCAAATCTGAAAAATAATATTATAAAAAATCCATTAGCAAAAGTCTATTATAATCATTACTTCGATTCAACTGAAGAATAGAAAGGAAGAATTATTTATGGATCCTATGAAATTTTCAATTGGCTTTGATAAGAGAGATTTACCAAAATTGCATAGCTATTGGGATAAAATAATCGAATCTCAAAAATGGACGGAAGGTTATTTTACTAATTTATTTGAAGAAAAATGGAGTGAATATAACAATCTTCCTTCAGTAGCGTTTGGCTCTTGGTCAGGTGGTGCATTAGCTACAATGCGATACTTCAAATTAGAAGGGAAAACAGTTTTATGCCCTTCCAATACATTTATGGCTACACCTTTGGCTATAGTTAATAGTGGAGCCAAAGTCGAATTTGTTGACTGCAATAAAAACGATTTATGTATGAGTTATGAAGATTTTAAGATTAAAGCG
>Ga0208461_1002767_pt1 | contig 14018 bp, 18 predicted proteins | sample AD_JPNTR4_MetaG_FD_184448 | JGI IMG/M metagenome (GOLD analysis project Ga0208461, IMG submission 184448) | Active sludge microbial communities of municipal wastewater-treating anaerobic digesters from Japan - AD_JPNTR4_MetaG (SPAdes) (version 2) | ecosystem: Engineered > Bioreactor > Anaerobic... | reverse complement strand
TTTGTTTTAATTATAAAAATAATGAATATTTTAATTTCAAATAATGATTTTAGTTATCTATCTGGCAGTCCTTTGTCTTGCTACGAACTTGCCAGAGAATTAAAAAATTTTGGTCATAATGTCATTATTGTCTCTCGTCATATTGGCGGAATAATTACCCAAAAGGCAAACGAGATAGGAATTCCTGTCTATTCTTTTGATAACATTCCGTCATTTAAGCCAGATATTTTACATTTAAACCAATCAGTTAGCAAAGAGATTTTAGATAGATTTGACATCCCTTCCATTTATACTATCCACAGCGAATTTGAATGTGAAACTCCCTTAATTGACGAAAGAATAAAAAAATATATTTGTATCCGTCCGTCTATCCAAGAACACGCCATTAGAGAACACGGGATTAATATCAATAAAACAGAAGTTATTTATAATCCAATTGATTTTAGCCGCTTTAATAAAAAAGGAATTAAAGACGAGGGATATGTATTATTTGTGGGAACTGTTGACCCAATGAGAAGAAAAACGATTGATTACTTAATTGCCAATAGTGATAAAAAAGTTTTAATTGTAGGCAAAAAGTTTGATAATTATTTGGATAATATAAATTCTCAAGTTGAGTGGCGAGATGAAAAATGGGACATTGAGATTGAAACAAAGAATTGCAGTGAAACAGCGGGCATTATGCTCGGCAGGTCTACAATAGAGGGTTGGGCTTGCGGAAAAAATGGGACTATCTATGAAATAGACCAATCTTATAACATTAAAGAGATTAAATATATTAAAGCATCGGAAGTAAATTTAGACGAATTTGATTCAAAAAAAGTAGTCAAAAAAATTGAATCAATTTATATATCGACCATAGCAGATTATAGCGGATATAATTTATAATATAACTTATAATATAACTTATGACATCTCATTCTGAAAATATACCTAAAATACTCCAAGCGATTGATGGTGTTAATCCAAAAAGAATTTTAGATATTGGAGTTGGATTTGGAAAGTTTGGTTTATTGGCAAGAGAGCAATATTTAAGCAAAAAGAAAGAAATAGAACTAATTCCGATAAATGATATTATTATTGATTGCTGTGAAATTACTGAGTATTTTATCAACCTTCCTTACCACAATTTTTTATACGACCATCATTTTCATCAAAGTTTTTTTGAACTGAAAGATAAATTGAAAGATGTCCAATATGATTTAATTCTTATGATTGATGTGGTAGAACATTATCCAAAAGATGAGGTGAAAAAATGGCTAAGAGAAGTTCTACAAAATAAAAATAAAATTTTAATTTCTACTCCTAAGGAAGTGGTGATGTATACTCAACATTATTATGGCGATCCAAATCATCATAAAAGTCAGTGGACGAGAGAGGACTTTAACGAGTTTAAAAATACAGATTATTCTACTGATTTTAGCCACATTTTTCTATTGGGATAAATCAGAATAAATCAGAATAAATCAGAATAAAATTATGTCCAAAAAGAAATTCTTAAAAGAATTAGCTGAATTTGAACCAATCATTAAAGCCGAAAGCAGAAAGCATTATATTCCGGGTATGACTTGGGAAGATATAGCCCAAGAAATTAGATTAAAACTATGGATAAAGTGGCACTTATTTGATAAAGAAAAAGCCGGATTTAAAACTTGGGCAAACAAAGTAATGAAAAACACAATAAGGAATTTAGCAAGGCAGTCAAAAACCCAAAAAAGCCGAATTTTGAACGAATTTGTCCCGCTGGAATTTTTAAAAAAAAATGATGAAAATGAGTAGGTAAAATGCGGGCTATTGAGTTTTGGTGTATATTGTAAGTAGAGATTTAAGATATTGATAGAATATAGAATATAATAATATATGCAAAGAGTATTAATCACGGGAGGTTGTGGCTTTATTGGTCATCACTTTGTAGAACATTTTCTTAAAAATACCGATTGGGAAATTGTTGTTCTCGATCGTCTTAATTATGCCTCCTTGGGATTTGACCGATTGAGAGATATTAAAGCATTTAATGACAAGCGGGTATTAATTCTAACCGCTGATTTTACAAAACCAATAACAGATGGATTAAAGAAAGAAATTGGAAGGGTAGATTATATTTTGCACCTAGGTGGAGAGACGCATGTGGACAACAGCATTAAAAACCCAGAACCATTTGTGATGTCTAATGTGGTTGGGACAATGAGAATGTTAGACCTTGCGCGCTCTTTGGATATAAAATGGTTTAATTTTTTCTCGACGGATGAGGTAATGGGACCAGCCCCAGAAGGAGTGTTTTATAAAGAGTGGGATAGATATAATTCAGCCAATCCTTACGCCGCCACAAAAGCGGGCGCTGAGGAATTATGTTTAGCTTATGCTAACACCTATAAAGTTCCTCTTTTTATAACCCATACGATGAATTGTTTTGGAGAGAGACAACACCCTGAGAAATTTATCCCGATGACTATCAAGAAAGTTCTTGATGGTGAGACAGTTTTTATTCATTCCGACCCAACAAAAACAAAGTCAGGTTCGCGCTTTTATATTCATTGCCGAAATGTTGCCAGTGCAGTTCATTTCTTATTAGAAAAAGCCCAACAAAGAGACAAGTATAATATCGTGGGCGAGAAAGAAATGACCAATTTAGAGGTGGCTCAATTTATTGCCGATGTGATAGGAAAACCCCTTAAATATGAAATGATAGATTTTCACTCAAGCCGACCGGGACACGATTTGAGATATGCTCTTGATGGTTCAAAAATGAAATCGATGGGATGGGAATTGCCTAAAAACTTTGAAGAATCATTAGAGAAAACAATTAAGTGGTATTTAAATAATCCAAAATGGTTATAACCAATTATGCCAGCAGGAAGACCAACAAAATACATACCAGAAATAGTTTTGGAGATTTGCAAAGAATACCTTCAACACTATCAAGACGAGAAAGAAGTAATCCCAAGCATTGAAGGGTTGTCTTTTTATTTTTATAAAAAAGATTATCCATTAACGAGAGAAACAATTTATCAATGGACGGCAGACGAAGACAAGCAAGAATTTTCTGACATTATTAACTCAATTTTGGTTTTACAAGGAAAAACTTTAATAAACAGAGGACTTGATGGTAATTTTAATTCTAATATTGCCAAACTTATTTTAAGCAAACACGGATATAGAGAATCTCACGAGGTTTCGCAAGGTGATTTACCAGTAAAGATTGTAGTAAAAAAGGACGAATAATAAAATGAACGAGAAGGAAATCAAACTTCACCCAAAACAATGGGAAGCACTTAATTGCGATAATCAATTTATTGCTTGCATTTCAGGAGTACAAGGAGGGAAATCTTTTTTGGGAAGCGTTTGGGCTCAAAAGAAAATCAATGAATTCCCAGACAAAAGCGGAGCGATAATTGCTCCCACTTATAAAATTCTTATCCAAAGCACACTAGAAAAGTTCTTTCAAATTTTTCCTGAATACAAAAAATTCTATAAACAACAGCAAGGAATTATTGAGTTGCCAACAGGCGGAAAGATTTTTATCAGATCGGCTGATGACCCATTAGGGTTAGAAGGAATGACATTAAATTGGGCTTGGCTGGATGAAGCGGGAATGATGAAAAGATTGGTTTGGCAAATCATTAGGTCAAGAGTTTCTGTGGCAAAAGGACAAGTTCTAATTACAACCACTCCTTATTTTGAAAATTGGCTTTATCGGGAATTCTTTATTCCGTGGAAAGAAAATAGAGACAATAAACTTTCTGTTTTTACTTGGAAATCAATAGATAATCCTTATTTCCCAAAAGATTTTTATGAAGAAGAAAAAGCAAGATTGTCTCCCAAAGAGTTTGCGCGGCGATACGAAGGTGAATTTGTTAAAATGTCTGGTTTGGTTTATGAGTTGGAAGAACACCACATTATTAAAGAAGCACCTCAAAATTATGATATAGTTATTGCAGGGATTGACTGGGGATATAATAACCCCTCAGCGATTGCGGTGATTGGCGTGAAAGATAAAGTTTTCTATCTTATTGATGAGTTCTATGAAAGCCAGAAAACTACCGCTGATGTAATCCAAAAAGCCAAGATTTTTTATCAGCAATATAGAGTTAATGAATGGTATCCCGATCCAGCCGAGCCAGACCGAATGGAAGAAATGAGAAGAGCAGGGCTGTATCCAAAAGAAACTAATAAAGATATAAAGTTTGGAATATCAAAAGTGCAAGAAGTTCTTAGGGGTAGATTTTATGTGCTGGATAAATGCGTGAATGCGATTGAGGAATTTAACACTTATCATTATGATGAAGAAAAAATGAAAGAATTGCCAGTAAAGGAAAACGACCATTTAATGGACGCTATCCGTTATGCAATCGTTGGCTATTCTCCAATAAGAAAACCAAATTATGATATTTATTTTAACAGAAAAAATTATGGGGCGGTTAACTCTTTCGAGTAATAAACTGAATAATAAATTATGCCAAAACAATTTTTAGAGTGCGTTAAAAAGGGCGGTCGTGTGATTACAAAGAAATTGCCAGATAATAAATATATTCATATTTGTTATATTAGAGGAAAATCTTTTGCTGGCGAAGTAAAAACTAAAAAAAATAAATGAAATCTAACATTTTTGAGCAGATTACAAGTGAAATAGACAAGTTTGAGAATGAAACTATTCACATAGCAGATGGTTATGATTTGAATACTTCAAATCTTATCAATAAAATAACTCTTTATATTAACTCTCGCTTTGAAAACGGGCAGAAAGACAGCCGAGGACGAAGGAAATTCTTTTATAATATTGTCTTATTCCGCAGGGATACAACCAAAAGATTGATTGATATTGATATAAAACATTTTAGGGTCTTTGGGACAAATACAATCAAGCAAATCAAGGCATTCTTATGCGAGAGCAGATTTAAGAAATGGGCGAGAGATAGCGGGTTTGGAAGTATTTTGAACGAATTGGCAGAACAAGCGGCTACTTATGGCAGTGGCATTCTTAAATTCACGGGCGATGTAATTCCAAGCGTAGTGGATATTCGCAATTTATACTTTGACGCTTCTGCCGAAAACCTTCAAAAAGCCCAATTTATTATTGAGAAACATCTTTTAACCCCAGACCAACTTTTAGAAAAGAAAAATGACGGCTGGAAAAACATTGATGAATTGATAGACGAAAAAGATGACTTTATTAAGATTTACGAAAGACAGGGAATTGTTCCCGCTCAATGGATTGGAAAAGGAAGCGGATACAAAAAAGCGATTTTCTTTGTGGCTTTCAAAAAGAACTCTGATAAAGAGGGAGTTGTATTATTTAGTCAACCAATAGAGGAATATCAATATTTTGACTTTCCTCTCCGCAAACAGAAGGGAAGATTACTTGGCATTGGCGATATAGAACTTCTTTTGGACTTACAAATCAGAAAGAACTCTATTGTCAATCAAAAGGCAAGTGCAATGGAGATTTCTTCCAAGCATTTATTCCAGACAACTGACCCAAATATTGGCGGGAACTTTTTAACTGACTATGTAGATGGCGCTATTATTCAAGGACAGATTACGCCGGTAGCGACCGAAAACAGAGATTTAAACTCTTGGGTAAGTGAGGAAAACGCTATTGATACTTTGGCTGACAGATTGGCCTTCACTTATGATGTAGTGAGAGGTGAATCTGTTCCAGCAACCACGCCAGCCACAAACGCTCTTATTCAGGAAAGACAAAGTTTGTCTAATTTTGCCTTAATCCGTCAGAACTTTGGGTTATTCTTGGAAAAGATAGTTAAAAACTATATCCTTCCCAAACTCTTGAAGGAGTTTAACGGCGAGGAAATGACCCGAATAATTGCGGACAACTTTGATGATTTAGAGAAGGCGGACAATCTATTTATTGAGGAAATATTAAACGATTTTATTTGTAAAAAGACCATTCAAACTGGATTTGTCCCTTCTGAAAAAGAAAGACAGCAATTAAAAGAAAAACTTAATTCTGAATTGAAAAAAGGCGGATTGGTAAGAATAATCAAATATGGAAAGGGATATTTCAAGGATTTTGACCAAGATATTATTGTGAATGTTTCTAACGAAAGCATTGACCCAATGACTGAATTAATTAACTTGCAAAGTTTTCTTTCTCAAATCTCTAACCCGGCGGTTTTGCAAGACCCGCTCTTGAAAAGATTTATTTACAAAATGGCTGAAAGAATGGGAATTTCTATTACTGACATTCAACTGATAGAAGAGGGGCAGAAAATGAAAGAGCAAGTAATGCCAGAAGGGGCAACAAGCATTCCAAACATTCCAAAGAATATGAAGGGGGTAGTTCCAAGCACGGCCGTGACTCCAACGGAAACGCCAATTTCTAAATAATGTATGATTCACATATACTTTACATATGATTCATATTACTGAAGAACACAAAAAAGCTTGCCAACTTTTAACCAGCAGGCACGAATGGGGAATTGTAGAAAATCTTTTAAGAGAATTTCTTGATTCTTTGAAGGATTTGACTACACTCGATGAGAAAGAATTGGGGCAAGACAAGAATATCGTTTTTCTTTCTCGTTTGAAAGCACACGAAAGATTAGAGGCATTTCTAAATGCGGTCAATCTTTTGGGCAAAACAAACCAAAAGGTCGATGATAAAGATTTTTTTGAATAATTATGGCTAATAAGAAAGGCAATTAAGAAGGGCGGACTGATTGCGAAAAGGGCAAGGTTGGCCAGAACTTTACGAAGATTAAAAAAGAGATAAATAAAATATAGAGGAGACCAACCTCTTAAAAGGTCGTTGAGGTAGTACCTCTTAAAAAAGCTCAAATATGGAAAAAAATAACGAGTTAGAGAATACTCTTGAAAATTCTCCTGAATCAGAAGATTTGGAAAATAAATCGGGAACCGAATTGGAAACCGAATTGGACGCCGAATCAGATGATTCAGAAAGGGATTTAACTTCGAAAGATTCTGACGAAATTAAATCCTTAAGAGAACAGCTGAATAAAGCAGAAAGCGCTAAAAATCAGCTGTATGCAAGGATAAAAAAATTAGAATCAAAAAACAAGGTCGAAAAAACCAATGAGGACGATTGGAAAGAAAGAATTGAATTCCTTGTTAAGAGACGAGATTTTGATGTTGACGAGTTAGAGATTGTTGAAGCTTTCGCAAAAGGAAGCGGAAAATCTCTTGAAGAAGCGGCTAAAAATCCAGCGGTTCAAGCGGCAATAGATTCTATTCGCCAAAAGAAAGCAACGGAGAAAGCTTCACTTGCTTCATCCTCTCGTTCTGATTCATCTGATAACTCTCTTATTTCCAAGTGGAAAGCAGGGAAATTATCGGAGGAAGAATTCAGAAAAAACTTCCGAGAAGTTCAAAAGGAGTTTGTGTCTAAAAAGAAAGGCACGGCTTCTTACGAATAATCGAGATAGTTCTTTCAAGTTCTTTTAAGTTCTTTCAAAATCGTTACTCTTGGATTAAGATTAAAAAACTGAAAAAATGGCTTTTCCTACTGATACTTTTACTGCTGCTGATTTAGCTTCGTATATTCCAGAAATTTGGGGTGAAAAAATCAATGACTATTTTAAGTCAGAGATTCAAGCGGCTAACTTCTTTATTAATCGTTCTGACGAATTGATTGAAGGAGGTGATGTTTTGCACACGCCCGATCTTTCTGCGATGACTGCGCGCGCTAAATCAAATGGCGCGGCTGTTACTTTAACTTCTCCTACTTATACCTCAAAAGATTTGACCGTTGACCAATGGTATGAAGTTTCTTTTGCTGTTGAAGACAAAGAAGCTGCCCAGTGGTTGCGTTCTTACTACTTGCAGGAAAGGATGGCAAAAAACGCGGCTTACGAATTAGCCGAACAATTAGAAGATGCTCTTGCTGCATTATTCGATGACTTTACAACGACTGATGTTGGCACTTCTACTACTGCTTTGGTTGATTCTGTTATCCGTGGTGCTATTGCCACCTTAGCGGCAAGCGGTGTAAATCTTGCTGAGTGTGCGTTCTTTATTGACAATACCGTTGTCTGGGATGACCTAATGGGAATTGATAAGTTCACTTTGGCTATCAATGCTCCTGAAATGTCTCCTATTGGCAAAGGTGTAATGGGTAAACTTTATGGCATTCCTCTGTATGCTTCCAACTATATTGATTATATTAATAGCACAACTGGACGCTATAATGCCCTTGTCCATAAAGATGCTATTCATTATGCAACTGCATCACTTCCGGTGATGAGTCCAAATGGAACTGTTGGCAAGTATGGCATTCGAATTCAATCGAATTATATACCAGAATATCTGGCTACATTAACTACTGCTGACATTCTTTATGGAGTTGTCTTGAACAGACCGACTGGCGGAGTAACGATACAAACAGCAGCATAATCTTAAGAATAATCTTAAGAGATTAGAAAGAGATTGGAGGGAGACCAATTCTCCCTCCTTTCTCTGAAGTTTTAATAAAAAATTTAATAAAAATATGAGCGTATTCATTTCAAAAAATTTACATAAAACTTCAAAAATGTTAGATTTGGCTGGGAATGAAATTAACCCAATCACTAAAGAGATAATTAAACCAAAGGATTCTCCTCCTCAAATAACTTCCGAGCAATTAGAAAAGATGCAAAAACATTTAGAAATGCAATCTAAAAGAGAGAAGGAAGGAAAACAATCGGAAACTTGGAAGGATGTTATTAACCAATGATAAAAGTATATTTCAATTATGGATTATACAATGGGTGCAATTATGTCCGATTGTGGCTTCCTCAAAAGCATAATGGATTTAATGGCGATTGGAAGGAAATTGGGAAAACCAGATCTCCTCACGAAGCAGCTCAACTAATGGCAGAATCCGATGTGGTAGTAATGCATCGTTTAATGACGGAAAATCAAGCAAGAGTTTTTTCTCTTGTTAATAAAAAAAAGATTGTTGTTGATAATGATGATACCTATAAAGACCCGATTGGTATAAAAGGAAGATTAAGAAAATTTGCCAATCAAATAGATAATAATTTATCCAAGTTTATCAAAAGAGCCGATTTGGTGACTGTCTCTACTGAATTTCTTAAATCTGAATACGAAAAGATAAATTCTAATGTGGTAGTCCTTCCTAATTGTGTTGATCCTGACGATTGGCAGATAAACAAACCATTATTTAAAAATAAATTTAGAGTGGGGATAATTGGCTCGGTGGCTTACGATGATTTTAAGATTTGTTATGATGACTTAAAAAGATTGGGCGAGGAAAAAGATGTAGAAATTGTTGTTTTGGGAGATAAAAAAGAAACAGCAAGTTGGAAGGGTATTAAGTGTGAATATCATCCCTATGTCTCCTTTGAAAAATATCCAAAAGTATTAAATGACCTTAATCTTGATATAATGGCTATTCCTCGAGAGGATAATTACTTTAATCGATGCAAAAGCAATCTTAAATTTTTAGAGGCATCAATGTTGGAAATACCAGTTTTAGCGCAAGGATTTTCTGATGGCAATTCTCCCTATCAAAATCCTAATGACGCTCAACATATGATTATTGTTTATAAAAACTGGTATGACGCTATTATGCAAGCCAAACAAGATAGAGAACATTTAGCCAAAATGGCAAAAGGTGCGAAACAATATGTTTTAGAAAACTATAACATTAAAACAAAAGCAAAATTATGGAAAATACAATATCTCAAACTAATGATTTAGATAATAAAAATAATAAAAATGGAGTAAGGCAAATTGTCTTTGAGGATAGAGAAATTGCAAGTTTGCTCTTAAAAAGAAGCAAGTATGCTCAACAGCAATTAGATGTCATTAAAAAGTTAAAGAAACTCCAAGCGGAATACAACGAATTAGAAAAGGCAATTTCTCAATATAATGAAACAATTATTGATAAGGTTTATTCCAAATATTTTAATCTTTTTGATGATTACGAGGATATTTATGAAGTGCGAGTGGAAAAAAATAAAATCCATCTTTCAATAAAAGATGTCATTGAGGAAATGAAAGTTTTAGCAAAAGATAAGTTTTTAGAAAGCAAAAACAAGTGGCTTCTTAAACAAGAGGCAAAAAAGGAATTAAAAGAAACCCAAGAGGAACTCAAAGAGCAAGGGGAAATTCCTGAGGAAACCCCCGAGGAAACTCCTGAGGTTAAAGAGGACGAATAATAAACATCAATTATGTTTTTTTCAGACACTACAAACAAAAACGGGTTGGTCCAAGAGATAGATTTCATTTGTGGAACAGATAGCACAAGTTATCCTATCGAGGACAAAACAAGAAATATAAACATTCATTATTATCGAGTGGGAATTTTACATTGGCGGTTCTCCCCCATTTGGAATTTTGATGATAGCAATTATACAACTCATTCTATTGCTTCAACTAATCTGGTGAATAACCAAAGCGATTATGAATTGCCAACAACTTTGATAGCAATCGAGAGAGTGGCGATTTTAAACAAGGAAGGAGATGAATGCGACTTAATAGAAAGGAATTATGATGAAATTGCCGATGTGGCAGAATATCAAGAGCCAGCGGGATTGCCGAGATATTATGCCAAAAGAGGAAATTCAATTTGGCTTTTCCCAAAAGTGAATACCAGCGATGTCACGGCTACCAATGGATTAAAACTTTATCTTACTCGCTTGGTAGACCCATTTGTTAAGACGGATACTTCGAAAGAACCCGGATTTAATGCGGGTTTTCATCGTGTTCTTTCTTTGGGCGCTTCCACTGATTACTTAATGATTAACAAACCCAATCTTTATGATAGGGTTAAAGTAGAATACAATGCTCTATTAGACGACTTGATTAACTTTCTTAAACAAAGACAGAAAGACGATCGGCGTTTAATTTTAGAGCCAAGGTCGGAAAATTATGAATAAAAAAAATGGCAATAGTTTCAACTGATATTAAATTTTATCTTTCGGGCGGGGCAGACAATACTGATCCAAATGCTTCTTTGGGTGGAGTAATTTCAACTACTGAAATAACCGATAATACCTTGCATAATCTTTTTGATAAGGTGAGTGCGGGTGAGGCGCAAACTGGCGATACAGAGTATAGAGCGATATTCATTAAAAATACACACGCTTCTTTGACTTTGACTGGAGCGAAAGTTTATATTCAAACCAATACTCCTTCAACTGATACCAGCGTTCAAATCTCGGTGGCTACCGAAGATGGTTCTCCTATTCAAACGATTGCTGACGAAAGCACGGCTCCAACAGGGCAAACTTTCTATAATGCCGACGGCGAAAGCAATGCTTTATCATTGGGAGATTTAGCGGCAGGGGCAGTGAAGGGCTTATGGATTAAAAGAATAGTTAGTTCAAACGCTTCCGCTTACGCTAATGATAGCGTTGTGATAAAAGTCGTTGGTGAAACAGAGGCATAAATGTTTGGCAATTCTTGCTTGGGGACAACTCAATATGGCGGAACTGGAAGGTCAAAATTGTTAGTTTCAAGAATAAGGACTTACTTGTGGGATATTATAAGTTATGTCAGCAAAACAGGGACTTACTTATGGGACATTATAAATTATGTCAGCAAGACGGGGACTTACTTATGGGATATCTGGCAAAAAATTTATAGACAAACTATTTTTATTTGGAATGTAATTCACGCTTGGACTTTTCAAGATAAAAATTCTGCCTCTTGGAATTATCAAGATAAAAAGACAGCCGAGTGGGGATATAAAGATAAAAATTCTGCCTCTTGGACTTATAAAAATAAATCTTAATTATGGCTATTACTCTTAAAAAAACAAATTTTGCAAAAGGGACTTTGGTTTCTAATATTGCGATTGATGCTAATTCCTTATCCCTTCAAACTGGTGAAGGGGCTAAATTCCCTCAAACTGGAAACTTCCGGGCAGTTTTATGGAGTGCAAGTTATGCCGCTCCTGAAAGCGATGCCAATCGTGAAATAGTGGAAGCCACCTTAACTTCGGGCGATACTTTTTCAATTACTCGCGCGCAAGAGGGGACAACCGCAAAAGCGTGGAGCGCTAATGATAATTTTGCTTTGGTCTTTACGAAGGAAACATTAGATGAGATAGAGACCGAGATTAACACAAAAGCCAGTTTGACTGGGGCGGAAACTCTTACTAACAAAAGAATAAATCCACGAATTTATTCAACCTCTTCTGCCTCTTCTCTTACTCCTGAAATAGATACTTATGATATCTTTGAATTTACTGCTTTAGCAGAAAATCTAACAATTAACAATTACTCTTCCTCAACTCCTGTAAATGGGGAAATGATGATGTTTATTATTAAAGACAACGGCACTTCAAGAACAATTAGTTGGGGGAATAAATATGCTTCGGGCGATGTCACATTGCCAACAGCAACAACGGCTGGCAAATGGCTTTATATTGGTCTTAAATATAACAGCACGGCTGATAAATGGCATTGTTTAGCGGTTGGTAATAATTATTAAGTTAAAGGGTCGGTTAAATAAAAAACTATGGCAGAAATAAAACAAAAATTAGCAGATTCAGCGGCAGTAACCATTACTTTGGCTTCTTTGGCAAATGGTGCTGGTAGAGGTTCTAACTCAATAGATAATAGTTCGGCATTAGCACCAGAGGCGGATATTTATGTTAAAATAAAAACTGGGGCAAGTGGTGTTTCGGCAACTGGTTATGTAGATATTTATCTAATTAAATCAGAGGACGGCACTAATTATGATGATGGTTTTGGTGGTTCAGATGCGGCTTTTACCCCAAAAAATGTTTCTTATATTGGAACGATATCGGCTAATGCGAATGCCACAACCTATCAACGGGTCTTTAATACTTTGGGATTGGGAGGTTTACCAAGAAAATTCTGTATTGGAATAGTTAATAATACTGGTGCGGCTTTTGATAGCACGGCAGGAAATCACGCAGTAACTTACACTCTCAAAACTTCTCAAACGGCTTAAAAGATGAAATTAGAATGAAATTAGCTGGCTGGAAAAAAAGAATAAGATTGGATATTGATTACACCAACAAAATTGGCGGGAGTGTTACTCAATTCCCAGTAACTATTTTTCTTAAACCAACTAATGGCGATACTTGGAAGGTCTTTAATGAAGTCGGGAATAATTATAGAAAGATAGCAATAACAAAAGCAGACGGAGTTACGGAATTAAAAGTAGAAATGGAATTGTGGGATGTGGCTAATAAAGTTGGCATCCTTCATACTTCTTTGGCTAACTGGGTTATTGGGGGCGATACTTCTATTTATCTTTACTATGACGGCTCTCATTATGACAATCCCAATGTAGGAAATATAGCAAGCACAGCAGGACAAGCAGTTTGGGATAGCAATTTTAAGATGGTGCAACACTTAATAGATTATGACACTTCTCATACAAAAGACAGCACTTCTAATAATAACGATGGAACAAAGAAAGCAGCCAACCAGCCAATAGAAGCAGACGGACAAATAGCTAAGGCACAGAGTTTTGATGGGAGTGATGATTATGTAGATATTCCTTATAATTTTGGAAAGCCAAATACAATAACAATTGAATTGTGGTTTAAAACTTCGGCAGCCTCGTGGGATATTATATTTGGACAAGTCAATGCAAAACCTCCTTCTACTGCTACTGCCTATGTTCCCGTATTGACAATTAAGGATACGGGAGTATTAAGGGCTGAATTATGGAATGGAAGTGGTGGAGAAATTTCAACCACTTTTAGTGTCAAGGATGGAAATTGGCATCACGCTGTTATTGTTGGCAATACAAATACCCAAAGTTTATATGTTGATAATCAGAGTATTGGTTCAATGTCTGGGACAATTGACCAAAGTTGGTGGACTTATTCTACTATTGGAACTGGTTTTGGAGGCCCTTCTCGGGGTTTTCCTTCTAACGCTTGGTATTACTTTAATGGTCTCATTGATGAAGTCCGTATTTCATCTGTAGCTCGTTCCTCTGCTTGGATAAAAGCCTCTTATAATTCCCTTAATGATACTCTTATAAAATATCTCAAAGAAGAAACTTTATTTAGCAGACGAGGGATATTTTATGTGCCAATAAATACTTCTAACTTC
>Ga0208461_1002757_pt1 | contig 14059 bp, 9 predicted proteins | sample AD_JPNTR4_MetaG_FD_184448 | JGI IMG/M metagenome (GOLD analysis project Ga0208461, IMG submission 184448) | Active sludge microbial communities of municipal wastewater-treating anaerobic digesters from Japan - AD_JPNTR4_MetaG (SPAdes) (version 2) | ecosystem: Engineered > Bioreactor > Anaerobic >... | reverse complement strand
TATTGTTTCTATGTCTTTGGTCACCTGTCAAAATGGTTTACTTTTTCTGTTTTTCTGTCCGTTATTTTCTGTCGGGTCGTTGTCTTTTACGCTTGCACACAACGTTTTGCGGCTTGGCGTAGTGGCGGATTATTAGCACAAAAGTTCAATCGAAGAACTACACTTGAACCTACCACAAAACTGTCATACGAAGCACTGCACCCGCCATTACGCCAAGCCGCTGTTATATGCCGTTTTTCTTCTGTCATTATTTACCGCTTTTTCTTCGATTGTCGTCCCTGCATAACATTTGGCAATTGTCCGCAGTTGTCTTACCGCCTAAATGCCACGGTGTAATGTGGTCGCCTTCCATTTCTTCAATTGCGTAATGTTCTGTGCAAACTGGGCAAATTCCTTTTTGTCTTTCGTATGCTTCACGTTTTTGTTTGTCGCTGAATGCACGAATGTTTAAATACTTTTCTTTTCTTGTGAGAACGTAGTAGTAAATACCTTTTTTATTTTCTACATCTTCATCCAACATTAAAGTTGTTATTTCATCTTCAAGTTTTTTCGGGTCAAACTTTTTGTCTTTGTAGTCATTGTAAAGAAAGCCCCATTTAATGCCTTTCATTTCTTTGCGATACTTTGGGAAAGTCGCTTTTACCCAATTTATAACCGTTTGAAAGTAAAGCCAAAGTTCATTTGCGTTGGGTTCGTGTTGGTTCTTTGACATATATTCTTTGATACTGCCTTTTGAAATCCAATCTATTGCAGTTTCAAGATATTCCTGTCTGTTTGCCGAACCTGTTAAATATTCGTCACCAATTTTAGGTCTGCTGTTTTTTGAAAAGTAGCGTTTTGCATCTGAAACCCACGAACCTGAATAAACTGCGTTTCTTAATTCTTGTGGTGTTAAAACTTTTCCAGCAATATTGATAGTTTCAAACCAATCTAATTTTTCGCTGTCTGTTCCAGAGCAATAATAAACCATCAAAGTGTAGTTTAATATTTGGTCTTGCTTGTCTTTTGGTAAATTATGAAATGCTAAACCATTTATTGAAAAATCACCGTTTACATATTGGCAAATGGAAATTGTTCGTTGTTGTCCGTCTATAACTTCAAAATTTCCATCTTCACGAACTGCCCAATACATTACATTTAATGGGAAGTCTTTTTGCAATGTGTTTATTACCGCATTTCTTTCCTTTTCGTCATAGACAAATTCTCTTTGATAGGGTGGACGAATATCCAATTTACCACCAAAGCCAACAACTCCGTTTTCTTCGTTGTCTTGGTAGCCGTTTGTAAGGTCACGGACTGAAATTTCTTTAAGTTCTATTTTCATTTTTGTACTTTCTTGTTTCTGATTATTATTCGCATAAATGGAATTACTGCTTTACCTTTTGCATCATAATATCCCAAAAGTGGGTTCCCTTCATTATATGCACCAGTTCCACCACCTTTATAGTAATCCTCAACAAATTTCTTAGACATTGTTTGCATACCTGCACACAAGTCTTGTCTTCCTTGTCCGATTATTTCAAATTGGTCAGGATTATATTTATCTAAAAAAGTAATTGGAACACCCATATAACCTTCATAATCAACAGGAATATCTTTAGTCTTATCAACGTTTATTCCGTTAAAATTGTCATAAGTCGGATATTCTTCTGGATTGTAGTTTTTATAAAGTATCAGGTCTTCGTGACGTTTTGAAATGTCAAGATTTGTAAACCAGTGAACCCCCGAAACTCTTATCATTCCTTCCTTGTGGTCACCTGCTGTTGCGTAATCCTCGTAATGTTTGTTTATAAAATGTGCTGCGCCACCTTTAAAACCATAACCTAACCACAACTTATCTTCTTTTATAAGTTTGAAAATTTCCTTGTATGATATAGCGTTTTGGTGTCCGACAATCACGAATTTTTTGTCGTATTCTATAAGTTGAGCAACATATTCACGGAATAATGAAAACGGTGGATTGGTAACAACTATGTCGGCTTGTTTTAAAAGTTCAATACACTCTTTGCTTCTAAAGTCTCCGTCTCCTTTGAGTTTCTTTACGCCAATTTCGTTTGGGTCTGGAACTTTGTTATCGTTCTTGTCACCTTCATAAATCAAATAAATAGCTTGTTCAGATTTATTCTCGCTGAACAAGTCCATATCTTGGTTTTTATAGCAAGTTGCTATGAGTTTTTTAAGCCCAAGCTTTTCAAAGTTGTAAGAGAAGAAGTGAAAAAAGTTACTTACTCGTGGGTCGTCACAGTTGCAGTAGACCACTTTGTCTTTGAAATGACTTTTGTAGTATCTCAATTCTCGTTCAATATCCACTAACTGAGTATAAAACTCATCTTTTTTTGAAGTTTTCGCAGCTTGTAGGTTTCTTTTTTTTATTTTTTCAGTCATTATGTCGTCCGATTTTTTTTTACATTTTCAAAGTTAATATTTTGTTCTTCGTTCTGCCCGTTTCCTTTACGCTGTCGTCCTAAAATGGCATATAACAGATTGTTATGGTAGTGGTTTGATTTATTTCAAATCAATCACGTGGCATTTTTTCTTTTTATTATTAACTTAAAAAACTATCACTTTTTGCACTTGGTCGTCGCCTACTTTTACAAGATATATGCCTTGACGTCCTATGCGCACTACAAAATTGTTTGTGGTAATTGATGTCTCTTTTACAAGCAATTGACCTGTTAAATTGTAGATACTCAAACTTTTACCTTGTGCATTATCTATAACAACACCCTTATCTGTAGTTGAAATCACTACTCCTGTCAAGTAATTTTCGTAAATGCCGTCAGCCACGTCGAAGCGTGCTGTAAATGTAGTATCGCACAACACCACAAAAGTACGCGGATTGTCGGTATTGCCGTCTTGCCACTCTTTGAACTTGTAACCATCTTTCGGCTCGGCAGTCAGTGTTGCTTCAGTTCCATACTTATGAATGCCTCCACCTATTACGCTGCCCATGTTCGGATTGTTGCTTATTGCTGTTACCTCGTAATCAAGAGCTTCGAAGTAAGCCACAAGGTTAAGGTCTTCTGTTACGGTTATGGTACGTGGATTTTCGGTGTTGCCGTCGCTCCAAGATACAAATTTATGCCCTCTTTCCGGTTCGGCAAAAATGGTTACTTCCGTTATCTCTTCGTTCTCGTTTTTCCAAGAAACAAAATTTACTTTGCCCGATTTCGGGTCTGCCGATACGGCTCTGACCGTATTCTCTCCCTCCTCGATAAAGATTTTCTGATTAGGCATTTTTTCCTTATAAGCATCAGTTGTTCCGTTTGGAATAAACATAGGAATGTCGCGTGAATAGAGGAAAGCAGTATTCCCAACTGTTGTGGGAGGTGTGGACGACTTGAATGTAACGTATTGCAAATCATAAGATAAAAACGCTTGTGGTTCCAAACTTGTCAGCTGATTGCCAAAAACTACGGCAGGAATTCCACAATACATAAAAGCCCCCAAACCGACAGAGACTATCGACGGCAATTGCAGCGTATCTGTCATATTATCGCAATCGCGGAATGCCCACTGTCCGATGGTTTTCAACGAATTGTTAGCACTCAAGCCAATGCTTGTTATTCCGTCACAACCGAGAAAAGCACTTTTCCCGATGGTTGTTACTGCATCAGGAATATTGAAATTACCGGTAATGCAGCAACCGGCGAAAGCTTCATCTCCGATAGCGGTTACTGTTTCGGGAATAACAGTACGGTAGCATCCCTTAATAAGCGTATTGGTAGATGTTGCAATCATTGCATTGCAATTATTTCTACTGTCGTACGTGGAGTTACTGTTACTAACGGTTATAGTAGAAAGATTGTCGCAAGGAGTTGCAAAAAAAGCATCTATGCCTATCTCTTGCAGTGATGCGCCAATGTGCAAGCTGTTTATGCTGTCGCAACCGTAAAATGCTTCCCTTTTAATGGAAGTTACGCCGTTAGGTATTGATACCAATCCCTTAATTCCTCCGCAACCCGAGAATGCATAACTCTCGATAGTTTCCAAATTTGAGGCACTGCCCAAGTCAATGCCCGACAGTTTATGGCAGTTTCCGAACGCACCCTCCCCAAGATAAGTCAGTGATGCAGGGAATTCCAGTTTGCTTTTAATATTCCAACAATTGTAAAAAGCTTTAGGACCAACACCCTTCAAACTATTAGGCATGGTTAATTGGCTAATACCTGTACATCCGTAAAAAGCTTCCCACCCGATTGTTTCCAGTCCGTCAGGAAAACTTACGCCGGTAATTTTTTTGCAGTCGGAAAAATTTTTCCAACCTATATACTTCAACGGCTTGGGAAAATTCATTTTTCCCTCTATGTTCGTACACCCTTCGAAGGCATGGTTACCGATAATTCTAAGAGAATCGCCCCATGCTACGTTGGTTAGTGCCGTACATGTGTAAAATGCAGATGTACCGATGGAGTCAACCCCTATCATTGTTACTCGGTTCAAATTCGGACATTTATAAAAAGCCCTATCGTCTATAATTCTCACCTTCGCCGGAATATCTATGCTTTCCAAATTCGGGCATTCGTAAAAAGTGCCATCTTGTATAATTTCCAACGATGGACTAAGCACTACGTTCGTCATACCGCATCCCCAACAAGCTGAACTTCCAAGAAATTTTACCGATGAGGGAAAAGTCAGCGTACCTTTAAGCCCCGAACAGTTAAAGAAAGCACCTTGTTCGATGGTATCCACCGAATTGCCGATAGTGATTGTTTCAAGCAACCGACATCCGTAAAAAGCTTCATTTTTGATGGTTTTTACCGAATTGTCAATGGTAACGTTTTTCAGTCCGGTGCCGCCGGTATTGCCCCTGTTTTTGCGGTAATTATCAACAGCTTGCTGCGGAGCGCCCGAGCCACCCGTTTCATCGTAGCAATCACGAAAAGCTTCGGTGCCGATGATTTTCCCGCGAATTGTTACATCTCTAAGTCCGTAGCATCCCTGAAAAGCACAATTGCCTATCTCAAGCTCGGAATTTTCGCCGAAAGTCAATTCTTCCATTCCTGTACATCCGTAGAAAGCATTTTTTCCGATATATTTTACCGTATTGTTGATGTGTACTTTAGGAATTGCCGAACAATTGTAAAACGCTCTTTGCCCGACATTTTCCGCAATAATAAATATTTCACTGCTAAGTGCCGTGCATCCCGAGAAAGCATCTTCTCCGATATACTTTGCCGAACCGAGGCTTGCAGCAGCAAGAGAGGTACATCCCGCAAAAGCCGACTCGCGTATGCACTCCATTCCTGTGAAAAATGTCCTAAGCTTTTCACATCCTGCAAAAGCCTCATATCCAACGTGTCTTACCTGACCGCCGACGGTTTCGAGAGATGGGCATTGCCTGAAAGCATGAGCTGCGATGGAATCTATAGAAATAACGCCGTTGAGATGCTTAAATTTCGGACAATAAGCGAAAGCTTCTCTACCAATATACACTACCGAATTGGCTGCGCTTACGGTTTCAAGTTCCGGACAGTTCTGAAAAGCACCCCAGTGAATATACTTTACCGAACTGCTGCTGACTGTTTTGAGTGCCGCACATCCCGAAAAAGCTTGCTGTCCAATGTATTCTACCGTATTGGGAATACTTACGCTTGTAATACCACTACTGCCTAAACTTACCGATGTAACCGTGTATTCAAGGGTACCATACTTCCAAACATAGTTTACAACATTTCCATGCTCATCATAAATTATATCTGTAACAGTTCTAATTTCGGCGGTTATAGTGGGTGGAAAATTTATGCTGCCTGTTTGGTCTGATGTTTTATTAGTACCGTGTACAGTCATGTCAATATTATTTATCGCATATTTTGCGTTGCCTTTAATTATATAAAGTGCAAGATCAGTATTTTCTAGTTCTTCGTTATAATATTCCCAATAACCAATTTCGTATGCCGCTACATTGCCCACAAGAGCAAACAGCATAACTGCTAATGTTAAAATAATCGATTTTGTTTTCATAGCTTTAATTTTTTTTAGCCCTGTCCCTTCCCCTAAAGGGAAAGTTTTACAGGGATTTTTGTTTTTATTTTAATGTTTTTTTAGATATTTTTTTCCGTTTTGAATAACGATACCTTTGTAGTTTTCATCTACCCTCTGCCCTGAAAGATTGTACATAATGCCTTTGGGGTCGAGTTGGTTTTTATCCACTACAGGAGTGTTGATGCCCGTAGTAATATCGACCGTCCAGCCAACAGGCACATGTGAAGCGTCTTTGAGAGTGGTATCTAAGCCCGCAGGACATGTAAACGTACCGGTAGCCGACACACCTTCTACCCAATTTTGGGTTGAATTTTCGGCTTCGTTCCATGCGGTAAAGTTTACTTTTATGTTATTCAGCTTGCTACAGCCATTAAACATTCTCTGGTAGCATGTTTTAGCCAAGGTTTTGGCGGGCAACAGAGGAGCTGTAGTCAGTTCGGTACAACCTTGGAACATCATGTAATAGCAACTTATTGTAAGGGTGGTTGCAGGCAGTACGGGTGCGGTAGTTAGACTGTCGCAGTAAATAAACATGGCTTCATAACAATAGTCAGCCAGCGTAGTGGCAGGCAGTTCGGGTGGCGTTTTCAAGCTTGTACAGCCCGCAAACATACCACAATAGCACCCTTCATCCAAGTTCTTTGCCGGCAGTTCGGGTGCGGTAGTCAATCCCGTACAGTTGCCAAACATTTCGTTGTAACAGTGCACAGCCATTTGAGTTGCTTTTAACTCAGGAGCTGTGGTCAATCCCGTACAACCAGAGAACATCCAGCCATAACAGTAGTCTGCCAGCGTAGTAGCGGGGAGTTCAGGTGCAGTAGTCAATTTAGTACAATCTTCAAACATCCTGCCATAACAGCCATCCACCATAGTAATAGCGGGTAGTTCAGGCGCTGTGGTTAATCCTGTACATTCTCTGAACATAGAATAATAACAATCCGGAGCCAAGGTTGTGGCAGATAGCTTGGGTGCCGCTTTCAATCCCGTACACCCTCTAAACATTCCTTCGTAGCAGCTCTCCGCCAGCGTGGTAACAGGCAATGTGGGCGGGGTGGTCAATTCAGTACAATCTCTAAACATTTCCTTGTAACAACTTTTAGCTAAAGTGGTTGTAGGCAATGTGGGTGCCTCGGTCAGTCCGGTACAACCTTGAAACATATAATAATAACACCCCTCTGCCATAATGGTAGCAGGCAGATTGGGCAAAGCTGTTAGTCCCGTACAACTCTTGAACATTCCCTCATAGCAGTAGTTTGCCAAAGTAGTAGCTGGCAATGTAGGAGCAGTAGTTAGATTATCACAGCCCCAAAACATATTCGAGTAGCAGCATGGCGCTAATGTAGTGGCTGGTAATTCGGGTGCGGTAGTCAAGGCTGCACAGGCTTGGAATAAAAAGCAAAAACAATAGTCCTTACCTGCCAACGAAGTAGTCGGGATATCACCGTCGGTAAGTGTCATTACATTACCCGAAGCACTTATTTTGCCGTACATGTCAAATTTAATAAATTTAGAAGTTCCCAATCCTTTGTAATTACCCTTAAAATAGACTTTATCACCTATCGCTTCGAGTGTAATTATCGTTCCGAGCGTGTAGTTCTCCCAGTCGCCTGTGCCCTTCTTTACCTGAAAATCGGCTGTCATATTTACTCCCCTTAACTTTACTGTTGAATAGGCAGTCTCGGCGGTAAGGCAGAGATAATCGACTTGGGCATGTAAGCCACCAACTCCTATCATCAGCAGGAGCGTTAAACACAGAAACCTGAAAATGTCATTTTTTCGTTTCATAATCATTTGTTTTTAAAAATTGTTATACAAAAAATTTAATTATTTGTTATTTCTCGTTTTTTCATTGTTTCAATCGGTGCAAAAAGCATTGTTGCCTGTAACGCTTACCTGTTAAGATATTTTTTTCCGTTTTGAATAATAATACCTTTATAACTTTCATCTACCCTCTGTCCCGAAAGGTTGTACATAATGCCTTTGGGGTCAAATTGGTTATTATCAACTACAGGAGTGTGGAAGTCTACGGTAGGATCGACCATCCAGCCTACAGGTACGTGCGAAACATCTTTAAGAGTGGTATTCAAGCCTGCGGGACACGCAAACGTGCCGGTAGCCGATACATTCGCCACCCAATCTTTGGTAGAATAGCCGACATCATTCCATGCAGAAAAATTCACTTTAATATAATTCAAATGAGTACAATCATAAAACATTTCTTTGTAGCATGTTTCCGCCAAGTTTTGGCTTGCGTGTCGGCTAGTGCGACTTGGCAATGTGTGTGGCTGTTGAGCGTTGGCATTCTTATTCGTTTAAAGTATTTTCTAATGTCGTCTTAAATTCGTTTTCGTTGTTGTAATTGTAGAATGGAACGGCTGTTATCAAATAAGTATCCGTGTGGATTTCGATTGTCTTTTGTTCTGCTCTGATTTCATTTAAAAAGTTTTCTTTCCATTTGTCGTATCCTTTTAAATGCTCACCTTTTGGCTCTATGAAAACCTGAAAAGTCATTTGCTCTCCGCCACGTTGTTTGCAGAACAGTAAAAAGTCTGGTTCAAATGCACGTCCGATTTTGTCGAAGATTTTTATTTCTCTTTCGTTTCGGATTAGGTAAATGTTTTCAAACTTCTGATTCAGTCCTTCAAATCGTCTGGAAAACAGTTCTACAAATTTCTTTTCTTCACTTGTTCCGTAGTTGGCATTGTAAACATACCAAGGCTCGTTGGCTACTAAAGTTTCCTGTCCGTCTGCTCTTTCGCTGTCTTTGTAAACTTTAATTTCTTTGTCTTTGAAAACTTTATGAATTGGTTCTTTGATATAGTCTGAACCTTCATATTCTGTCGAGTTGCTCTTTATGTCTGCTTCAATACTCTGCAAAAGTCCGATTAAGGCTTGCAGATAGTCGAAATGGCTAATTTCTTTCAGTCGTTCGGTTGTTCCGCTAAATGTAATTTCTAAGCTTGCTAAAAAGTCTGTGCTGTCAATGAAATTGGAAAGAGAATCTACACTCGGAAAGTAGTGTGATAAACTGTCAAAGTAGAAAAATGGGTTTTGACTTAATGCAAAGCGAATTGTGTTTTTGGGAATTTCAGTCAGTTTAATGTCTTTGGTTTTGATTGCTTCAGATTCAGAAGTGTCAGTACCTGCAAACGCACCTGACATACGACCAACACCCGAAGATAAAGTGTGTCGGTAATTAGTTTTCTTAACTCCTAAATCGGCAAACGATTTTATGTTGTCAAAACTCTTTGGCACTTTCTTATTGAAGAAAACGTGTCCGTCTCTGTAAAAATCTGTTTTCTTGAATTCAGGCTTTAAAAACAAATTGAGTTGAACCAAATTAGCGTCATCTTCATAAATACCCGAATCCACAAGGGCTTTTTTCAATTCTGAAATATATCGGCTATCTTCTTTGGTGTGGTAATACAATTCTTCCAATATTTTCAAATCATTGGAAATATCATCATCAAATTTTCGGGTAAACTTGTCTTGTCCTTCTTCCAATGCAAAAGGATAATATCTTGCACCACGACCAATTAATTGGGCTTCCGAAAGTGTGGTTTTTCCTGGCTTTCCATCTTTGCCGTCTCGGTCTTCGTAAAGGCGAACAATGTCAAACAAATTCAAAACATCCCAACCTTCGTTCAGTTTCTGAACGGCAAAAACGGCACGGATTGGATTGTTTTCGTCTTCCAAGGTGTTGAGCAAGATTTGATTTTGCTCTGCTTCCGCATCATTATTGGCACTCAGGCAATTTTCGGGTTTAAAATTAGCTTGTATGCGTTTGACAATTTCGGTAGCTGAAATTCCTTTTGCTTCAAAAAATTGAAAAGCCTTTTGAACAATTGGAACAGTAGAAGTCTTTTGAATTTTGGTCACCATTGCCACCGAAAAATCATCAATCAATTGGTGAAAGTTCTCTTTATTTTGTTCCGATTCTTTAATAGTTCTTTTGGCTTTGAATAGAATTACGGGCTTCAAATTGATATTGTTTGAAGTTGCCAATTCCTGACGATACAAATTCAAAATCAACGCCTGAATGATTCTTTCTTGCTCGTCATACAAAGAACGAATAAGATTGATTTCTTTTGAATATTTGTCAATACGGAATTGAGCAAGGTCGTATTTGAAAATTACCTTGTCTTGATAGTGTTTAACTAATTCTGCCGTGTCAGTGTCAATGGTTGCCGTAAACTCCAATAAGATATTTTCAAAATTAGAATCGTGAATTTTCTTCACGGTGTCTTCCCAACTGCCGAACATATTCCCCGATTTTGTTCCTGCTACCAAGTGGTGAGCTTCATCAGCAATCAAAACCAATTTCTTGTCTTTAAAATCTTCGTAGGTTATGCTGTTTTCTTTGGTGTTGTTCAGGTCAATATGAAGCTGTTGAATGGTGGTAAACTTCAAATTGATATTCTGATTGTCGGCTTCTTCAAAGTTATCAATCTCTTTGATTAGCACTTCTTTTCCGTCAATTACAATTTTGTCGTTGAACAAGTATTTTGAAGCTTGCGGATTGAGAAAATTGTCTTTGGTTTTCTGAATGATATTGTTGCTGTTTACAAAAAACAAAAAGTTGCGATAGCCTTTTTGATAAAGGTGCAGCATCAAACCAGCCATTATCAAAGTCTTTCCGCTTCCTGTTGCCATATTGTAAAGCAAGTGAAAGGGTCTTTTTGGTTTGCCTTCAAAATCTTCTGAATCGCAGAGAATGAAACGCTGAAACGCTTCTATTTGATAAGGTCGCTGACCAAATCCGGGCTTTAAATTGTCGGTTATGTGATTAGGAACGGTAACTTGTGCAATGGCTCTTTTACCAAATTCCTGTAACAATATGTCATATAAAAACGCCATTTGCTTACTTCTTAATTTGGTAAAAATCTTTGGTTACTTTCTTTTCATCTTCGGTGCAGGCAAAATCGGCGTCATTGAGCGAAGAAAGATTTACATACAATTGGTTTTTGTCCAATAGTTCGCAAAGGTGTTGTTTCTGCTCGGCAAGAGTAAGGGCTTTAAATTCTTCTATATGTTCGTCTTGCTTCTTTATGTCCACATTGTAATTCAGGAAACTTTTGGCTTTCATTTGTTCCCAAATGTTCAAAAGTGTTTCGGTGTCGTTGGCTTCTTTTATTTGTTCTATAAAAGTTTCGTTGAATTTTTTGAGTTCTAAATAAACAAACGAACCACCACCTTGCCAATTTACGGATTTTGAAATGCCAGATTGGTCACTATTTATTACATTTTGCAATCTTATAACACTATCATTTTCTGCATAATCTAACTGTTCTATACCAATGTATTGCCTTTTCATTTTGTGTGCAACAGCTGCTGTTGTTCCACTACCTAAATGATAATCTAATATAATGTCATTTTCATTTGATGTCAATTCCAATATTGTCTTTAATAATTTTTCTGGTTTTTTCCCTTTTTTTAATTTAACACCCCCTTCATTTGCTATACCTTCCCATCGTAGATGTGTCCAGATATTTGAAATCTGTTCACCAGGTACTGTTTTTCCGTCAATGTAATGCATTTTGGTACTGAAAAAAGTGATTTGTTGTCCTTTATGAACAAATCTTTCTCCTTTAGAAGTCTCTACTTTATAAATTTCATCATTATTTAGTGAATGATTTTTTGCAATAATCGTTTCATTACCAGCATCATCATTAATAGCGGTATAACGAAACACTTTATCAGGGTTATTTATCGCATAATCTGATGATAGACCTTCTCTTATTACTTTTTGTAATTTCTTTGGATATTTTTTAATATTAAATTCGGTTTCAATAATATCATTTAACTTTTCAATTTTCCAGTTTTTAAAATTTTCATTTGGATTTATTACAATGAGATTATAATTTTTATCATATGATGTTTCTATATATTGTTTATTTATTGTAGTTTTTCCCTTGTTTTTAGAATATAATGTAATGTATTCAGATACCTCCATTACTCCTAAGTTAATAGTTTTGAAGCCTGCTGACGATTTGACTTTAACAGTAATATTATTTATAAAATTTTCTTTTCCAAATACATCATCCATCAGAACTTTCAAATACGCTTGTTCATTATCATCACATTGCACAAAAATCACCCCATCTTCTCTCAATAATTGCCTTGCTACTTCCAATCGATTTTTCATAAAAGTTAGCCAAGTGCTGTGGTTAAAAGAGTCGTTGTATTTAAAACCATCATTTCCAGTATTATATGGAGGATCAATGTAAATGAGTTTTATTTTTCCTGCAAATTCTTTTTTGAGGGTGTGTAGAGCTAAAAGGTTGTTGCCTTTTATAATGAGGTTGTCGGTTATGGTGTTTTCGGGTAGTCCTCTTTGCTTGTTAAGTTCGGCATCTCGGTTAAAATGTTCAAATGCTTTTTCTCCATTTGCATCATAAAGTTTTGCATTGGTTAAAACTTTTGGTTCTAAAAGTTGAGTTATTTCGTCTTGTGCGAGTATTTCGTTAAAAAATATTTCTTCACGTTTTTGTTCCTCTCGGCTTTGTCCGCCTTCTAAAATACAGTCTTTAAATGGCCAAACTAAAGCTACTTCGTTGCGTTGTTTAAGAAATTTGCCGTCAATAGTAAGTCCAACTTTGTTTTTGTATTGAGTGTAACTATCGTTGAGATAGTTTTTTTGTTCCAAAAATTGTAAAAACAAGTTTTGTTTAAATACTAACGTGTCTTTTACGTTTACAAAAAACTTCTCTTTCAGGTCTGCATTGTCGAGCAACAGTCCAATCAATTCTTCATCAAAATTCTGCGCCTTATTGAGCACTACCCATTTTTTCAGCTCTCCGTTGTCTGTCACAAAGTTGGGCTCTTTCTTGAGTTGTTGCTCTAATGTTTCGTATAGTTTCATTTATATCAAATCCTTAAATTTTAAGTTTCAAAAATACATTTTTTAATTCGGTAATCTTTCAATTTACCACAATTCTTGTCAACAAGTTTTCAAGGGTGGTGGGTGGGCTCGGGTGCGTCGGTAAGAAAACAACTCTTTTGCAAGCTGAAGCATCGGCTTGTGTGTCGGAGCTTGCAAATGTGTTGTTTTGTGCGTTGGCATTTTTCATTTTTTTGTCTTTATGCAGCAAAAATTCCTTTGTCATTCTGTCGTCTGTTTTGTCTTCTTACAATGAACGCTAACGCCCGCTGCTAAAAAACGCTGGGGAGTTCGAAGCAGCACTCTTGTCCCCCGTTAAAGTAGTTGCCAATATACTAAAATATTGCTTATCTAAGCATCTGCCCCAGTGGTTTTTAGCAGCTGTTGTGTGCTGTGTTTTTATCTTTTTGTTTACTTTCAAATTAATCCAAAACAAATTGCGATAAAACTTGGTCCATTTAATCCTCCGTGCATTATCACTCCAATCCAAGAATTTTTAGTTTTTTGAACAATATATGATTGAATAAAAATCAGCGGTATCAATGTTATCAATAGCTGCCAACCAAAAGCAACATGAAATAATCCCCAACCAAATCCATGAATTATCCATGTGTATTTTCCAAATGCGACTTCTTGTCTTGGTAGCATTACACCTCTCCATAAAAACTCTTCTCCTAGTATATTTAAAATCCAATATGGAGCCCAAACTAAAAGTAGCCAATATCTTCCGTTTGTTAATGGCTCAAACGACATGAAAGCAGGAGAATGGTCAAATTTGCCAATCAATAATTCCAGACCTTTCATTATCAATCCGCTGAATAATCCAACAAAAATTAATCCAGCAAAACCCCATAATATGTCTCTATTTGTAATTTTCCGAAATCTCAAGCGCTCAATCCAAGTATTTCTCGAAATCCTAAAACCTTCAGATTTTAATATCAATAAGCCAGTTATTATCAATGGCAAAAAAATTCCTAATCCTGCAACAATGAACCAAAAGAGTATTGTTTCTTGTCCAGTAGTTTTACTTAAATAGGGGATTAGATATTTTGTCAAGCAAAACATTAATATTGATGCTGGAATATAAATTGCAAAAGAACTTATCAATCCAAGTTTTTTAATCTCTGTTTTTGTTTCCATATTTTTCATTCTTTAAATGAATTATCTTGTTGAATGAGGTTTTCTAACATAGCA
>Ga0208461_1002749_pt1 | contig 14096 bp, 15 predicted proteins | sample AD_JPNTR4_MetaG_FD_184448 | JGI IMG/M metagenome (GOLD analysis project Ga0208461, IMG submission 184448) | Active sludge microbial communities of municipal wastewater-treating anaerobic digesters from Japan - AD_JPNTR4_MetaG (SPAdes) (version 2) | ecosystem: Engineered > Bioreactor > Anaerobic... | reverse complement strand
GCATTGGCAAGACCATCGTCAGCGGAGGCGATGGTCCGCCAGGCGGCGTCGCCGCAGTCGGGTGAGGCTATGGCAGCCGAGGCCGCTGCACCTGTAACACGTCTTAACCCGCCCATGTTGACTTACGCGTCGGAACGGCTTCCTGTCGCTCTTAACACAAAGGCAATTCCGGCGCGCGTTCCAGCTCAAGGAGTTGGTCCTTATTTAGGTCCTGATCCGCTGGCGGCGTTGCGCGAGGAACTTGCGGCCCGTGCGGCGCCGATACCGGTCGAGGCCCGGATCGTGTCTATTCGGAGTCCCTATCGATTTGAAATGGGGCCGCGGCGGTTAGATTTCACGTCCGCAGCCGCTCCGACATTGACTAATGATATTGAGTTAATTCTTCGCAAGGCTGCTACACCGGCGACGCGTCTCAATCCGCCCATGCTGACTTACTCGCCGGAATGGATTCCTGCCTCTCTTATGCGCATTCCGGCTGAAGCGTTTGAACCTAAGTTCGGTCCTGATCCGCTTGAGATCGGACCGCGGAGGTCAACCTACATCCCGCTCAGTGAGGCTGCTGCAAGGAGTCCTTTAACGGAGACTTCTCAGATAGGATTCGGTCCTATTGATGAGTCCACCGATAAACTTCTTCGTAGGTTATCGAAATATCCCGGTGTAACTGTGACAGTCAGTCCTCCTGGAGAACATGCGATTGTTTATCCATCAGGGACGGTAAGGGCCGCAACCGGTCCAGGCGGTCAGGGTAGTGCGTTCATACATGTCGCCCCGTCAAAAGCTCAAGCGGTCAGCGGCGCTGAGAGCATTATTGGCGCGTCTGGTCGAGCCACAGGCGCCACCATGTCGCCCCGTCAAAAGCTCAAGCGGTCAGCGGCGCTGGAACGTCTTGCTAATGAAATTGTTGCAGCCGCTGGCGGCGAAGTCGGCGAGACGGCAGCCAAGACAGTCGGAAAGGGCGCTGGTCGATTAGCCAAAGCTGGCGGCGCCATTAAGTCGGCTGGCAAGGGCGCTGTAAAACTTGCCGCCCGACATCCTGTCCTTGCTGCGCTGATCGCCCTGGGATTGACTGCGGCTGCATATAGCGCATTGTCTGGTCGCAGAGAAGGGGAAGAGGAAGGAGCTGTTACATTATTACCAGAGACGGAATGGGGGGGCCGTCAGCGTCCTGCGGCGACCGCTGAGGACGTGATGCGGATTCTGGCAGCCACGCCGCGTTACAAGGTCCCTGTCTTTGTCAGTCCCTATGAGTATCGTATGGAGTGAGGAGACGAGGACGGATCATGACGAATTTTGCAGACAGAGATCCTTTGACGCTCAGCTCGCTGGCTGATCTTATCGAACGTCAGCGAAGGAAACGGGAAGAGCAGGAAGCCCCTTTCGGGACGTTTGGTCGCGCCGTCGACCGCGGGGAAGAGACGTTTGGCTTTCGTCGCGAGGAAAATCTTCCCTGGGGGCAGGGTCTTCGTCAGCGTCTTGATGTCCGGCAGATTGTTAGCATGGACAGCGCTGATCTTGCCAACTTCCTCCCACAGGAGAGTTCGAAGACGCTGGCGTCGCGCATCAAACAGGGATTGTCAGGCGGCCTTTCGCTCTTGGCTTCGGCGGCCAATATTATCGACAAACCCTTTGCTGCGACACGCGGTATCCTTGCTGGTGATTTGCGTCAATTGGCCTTTGTTCTACCGTTCTCGGAAAGCTATCTGAAGGGGTTCTACGAGAAGACACTGGGGATTAAGATACCGGAACGGCATATTACAGGCCGTGAGGTTCTCGAGGCTTGGGGCGCCCCCAAGGACAAGGCGGCCTCATTCCTGTCGCTGAGTGATCCTATGGACGCCTTCTTTGACGCCGCAGGTATTGCATTAGATTTCCTCGTAGTTCCACCGTTTCTGCCTAAGATCGGCGGCTTGACCCGTTACGGCGAGGAGGTCTTGCGAGTTGGTAAAGAGGCGGCGGCCAAGAGTCGTTTCCTGGATGAGGCGATCCGCTATGCTGGCCAGTACGTAGCCAGTGGTAAGCCGAAGCTGACAACGATTCCCCTCGACGACTGGGAGAAGGGAATCCGTGAGATCAGTAAACGGCTCAATCTGAGTGACGAGGTGGCCACGCGACTCAATAACATGCTGGGGTCGATGCCGAATAATGCCCGCTCTGATTGGATTAAGCGGTTCAATATGCGTGTCTCTGGTGGCGCCTACGATTCAGTGGGACGGTTGTTGAGTGCCTTGCCGGAAGAGAGTCGCTACTTTTCCGCGATGCATGGGGCGACGCAAAATGTTCCGTCTGTGTCTCTTGCTGGTGTGGCACAGGAGTTGCGCACAGGTAAACGCGCCCCACTGATCCTGGAGCCGGTCTCTTACTGGCGTGATATCTTGCCCAGAATTGAGGTTGGCAAGGGTCTAAAGGCCTCTGAGACGGCAGCTAAAGTTATTGAAAAGACAGCGGAATCCCTGCCGGTTCGCTATCTTCGGGCCTTGCTGGACTGGACGACTAAGGATACCGCTGGCAAACTCCAGCAATACGGGGCGCAAACGGCTATTGAGCGTGCCCGCAATATGATTGCTGGGGCATCTGATATCTATGTCGGGGCACAGACAGAACTGGCTGGGTTGGCGGATGAGTTTGCCAAATATCATCAGCTTGCAACATTGGGAAACAACCACGTTGGCGTTCACGCCTTTGAACAGGTTCTTCAGTATATCACGCAGAATGCCTGGCGTTACCGCACAACTGGGGACGTGAACAAGCAGGCCGCCGAGATTGCCAAGGCCCTTTTCTCCGGCAAAGAACCGCCGGTCGGGGCTGTCGATTTCGTCAGGCGGGTCCTGGACTCTGTGGAGAATAATCTTCTGACGACGATGAACGGACTCAATGACGTTCTATCGATGCATGGCGTCGATTTGCCGCGGATGCCAAAGATTTTTGCCGACTATTTTCCGACGTTCAATCGCCAGACGGAGATTGGCTCAACGGGGATTCTTAAAGCGGGTGAAGCCTTCTTGACGCCAACAGAACTGAAGAAAACGGCGCGAAAGGCCAATGCCCTGCGGTATCTTCCGGGTGGACAGATTACGGCTAATCTTGCCGGTCACGATCTGGCTCTAGCCCGTTACAGACCATTGGGCGATGTTCGCTACCATACTCCCGTTGGCAAAGAGTTTGTCATGAAGGATCAGACGGGGACGGTCTGGGCCTATGGTGACTATGTCCGAGACCGTGAGGACATGAATATCCTTGGTCGGATTATTGGTTTTAACAAGGATAAGGTGATCGTCGCCAACAACCTTGAGCGGATGGAGGTTCCACTGGAAAAGGTTGTCAGGAGTGCGCCGCCGCCGAATCCGTTGGAGCATGTCACATCGGTGGCGCTCCATGCCGACCAGCAGGATAAGTTCATGATCGACTGGCTGACGGCCAGTGGGTTTGAGGTCCCAGAAAAGATTGCCAAAAATCCAAGACTCTTGCGTCAGTATTACGTGACGAAGCGTTATGCGGAACCATACGCCGTCGTCGATCCCAAGATGATGAAGTATTTCTTTGTGGATGATCCCGCGTCGCTTGGCAAGCCAAAGGAGATTCGCAATGCCTTGGTTGAGGCTGGTTTATCAAAACGCGAAGCCAAGCGGGTCACCAATTTGATTATCAAAGAGAACGGCATTTCAAGCGACTTTGTGCGGTACCTCGGGCGTCGGACGCCGAAGTCGATCTACAGCCAGGATGTGCTGGCTGATCACTACAAGTACATGACCTACCGGATGGACATTCTGTCGGCTGTTAGTGGCGCGATGGAGATTCTACGACGTGGTGTGCGAGTAGCGGCTAGAGGTAAGCCGACAGACCCAAGTCTTTTGAGTCGTGCCGCCGGAACTGTGATTGGACGTACACCGGAGACGGCAGCGGCACTTTCTCTGCGGGATGCCTACGAGATGCTCCGTATTCCAATCAGGGGCGGACGTGGCTACAAGCGGCTGGCACTCAACGACAGTGGCCGTGAGACGCTGCTCAATCATATCCTCAATAGTCGTCCCGATCTTGCTGAGCGATTGGCGCAGTACAGGGAGAATCTACCACAGGGGGTGACGTTTCTGGATGTAGCCAGTGAAGCCCTAGAGGTTGACCCCAGTGTCGTTCGCCAGGCCCAGCGGCTCCTGGATGTGCTAGTGCCGCACAGTGAAGAACGCTTGGCATTTGAGAAGGCCATGCGGTCGTTCCTCGGCAACGTCTCGTCTTGGCTTGTCATGCCGCGGGCAGCAGCACACGTCCGGAACTACATCTCAAACGCACTCCTGGGGGCAATGGCCGAGGCCCCTTATACGCCGCGCGACTTCTTCCGGGCCTTACGGGAGACGACCACCAGCATGGCCAAGGGGGATTTTGATAAGCTGGAATACATGGATGAATTGCAGCGATTAGGTATCTTGACGGGGCACTACCGGATTGAGGATGTGACGCTCCAGGAGTCATCAAGTCTAGCTGGTGCGGCTAATCTCAAGCGGCGGATTGGGACGTATGATATTCCTGGCGTCTTTGGTTTGATGGAATCGGTAGCCAAGCCGACAACCTTGACAGACGCCGTTCGGGAACTAAAAGCGCCGGTTAAGGAATACCTTAGTTTGCGGGCCTTCGGTCAGGAAGGCGATGTGATCAACCCACTCATCCGTGCCGGTCAGAAGGTGTTTGATTTTGTGGAAGGCTCCGGACGTGCGGCGGTGTACATCGCTGCTCGACGCGCCGGTATGACGCCTGGTCAAGCCGCTGAACTAGTCAAGAAGACGCTCTACGACTACTCACGATTAACAGGTGCGGAACGCCGTTATTTGCAGCCGTCGATCATGTTCTATGGCTGGTTACGACAGAATCTTGGCTATATGGTACCCCGTGTTATCTTCGACTGGAGTTCTGGTCCGGCACGAATGGTTCGGGCTGTTGGACGGCTCCAGCAGGCCTCTGGGCAGGATTTGCCGGACTGGCTGGTCGATATCGGCGGTGTTCCCCTGTGGCGGGAAAAAGACGGTAAGACGGTCGTGCTCAAGTCGCTGGGCCTGCCGATCCAGGATTTGGCGATGATTTCACCGCATGCCAGCAAGACGGCGTCCCAGCTGGTGGCGAGGACGAATCCTGTCCTGCGCAGCATCTACGTGATTGCCAGCGGCCAGGACCCCTTTACAGGCCGTCCCATCAAGGACGTTCCGACGCCCATTGAGAAGGCCGTGGGCTATCGTTATCCGGTCGGAACGGAAAGTGTCTTGCGGTCTGTTGAGAACTCACTCCCGGGCGCGGTCTTCCTCACCTATCTCGCCCGTTCAGTGGCGGGTGAATCGCCGTGGTACATGCGGATTATCGACGCCCTGAGCGGCGTCAACGTTGGTGAATATGATCTTGACAGGGCAGTCATTGCGGACGCCTTCAGCCGTCTCCGAGAACACATGAAGGCTTATCCAGGCGTCAAAGAGTTCCGTCAGACGTATGCCACCGAAGAGTCGCATCCCAAGGCCCAGCAACTGGAAGCCATTCTACGGAAACTGGAACGGCAGACACGGCGTGAAAAGAAAGAAATCGAGGACGTGGAGAAGGTTATCGCTCTACCGCCACTTCCCACGATCTAATCCAAGACAATCTCCTCATTCTCTCTTATCTCATACTTACCCCAGTTAATGGCACGGGCGTAATCCGCCATCTTGGCAAGATTTTCTTTGTTGGCCTGTGCCCAATTCATAATTGTGATTCGCTCGATGCAATAGTCCGCCACGCACCTGAGACACTCGGCAAGCCGTTGGCGTGTCGCGTGGGAATCGTCGGCGAAGAGCGACATGAGATTCTCCAAATCGAGAGCTGTCAGCTCGAAGAGAAACTCGTCGGGGGCCTCGGCGTAGTCACATAGATCGTAGAGTGTCTCACTGGCGATTTCCCGGATTGTAGCGGTAGGATGAAAGGACAACACGGTGACTTGCTGGCCATCCTTTAGGGTCAGTGTCACGTTCCAGAAGGTGAGAAACTCGCAGGAACGTTCCTTGTCCTTGGTGATGCGAAGTGACGGCATATTAGCATCCTTTTACTCGAGTGTGATCAGATCGTTGGGCTTAATAGGGATAACACCGGTCGATATAGGATTGACGTATTTTGCCAACGGTCGGATTTCCCCGCGGTGTTCCGGTGCCCAGCGGAGAAGCGATTCCCATTCTTGGATGTACTCGGCGATCATCTGAACTCTTTTTTGCAGGTCCTTGGTTGACTTGCCGTAGTGTTCATCTGCGAACATACTGGCGATGTATTCGAGTTCGTAGGCTAGACTGTAGCGTGTCAGACGGAGACCTCCGATCCCAGCACAGCGACAGAGACGTTCAATGGCAAAAGCCGCAACCGCGTGTAAATAGGGTTGCCCAACGAACGCTGAAAGATTGATAGTGTTGCCGTCGCTGAGTGTGACCGTGATTGTCCACCAGGGAAATGCTCGCGTGGACCTTTCCTTATCCTTTATGATCAACAGCGTCTGCATCGAAGACTCCCTCAAACGAAATACCCAAACGGCGCCGGTGTCCATTCACCCATACCCTAAATCTCCCGTCAGTCAGTTGGACGTTCAATCGGCATAACGACATAGGTCACTCCGTCGGCGATCCAGAACGTCCTTCGGTCGGTTTCTGAAACAGGCGGATAGACCTTGATTGAGGTGGCCTTGATGTGCGATAGAAACTCCAGAATAAACCGCGCGTCAATACCAAATCGTTCTTCATCGTTGAAATGAACGGTTGCCGTCTCAAGGGTCGCCTCAAAGGATGTTGGTTTTTGGGCAATGATTTCAGCCATACAAATGCTCCTTATAGACTAAAAGGCCGCCATCAGGAAGGTCCGTACTGCCGTAACCTTGACCTTGGCGTTGTCGATTCTGAACTCGGCAACGTGATTTCTGTTGTCAACCGACATGGCAAAGCGCATGGCTCGTTGTAACTCTTCCGCGTTGACGGTGATGACCTTGTTGTGTTCGTCCGGAAGTGTGGCCACAGGACGCCATTTAAGTGTTCGCGCTTCGCCCAGCAGACATCGGTACTGGACATTACCCGCCGTAAATGTGAGCTGTGTTTCAGTAACCGTAACGGGCAGATCGGCGTCGTAATCCTTGAGGACGGTTTTGATTGTCTGACACATCTTAGACAGCAGACGGAACGACGATGGATGTTCCTGTTTGTGGAGTGTCGCCGGGGCACTTGTCGTTGCCAGTCGTCGTCCGTCCGTACCGACTGCCACGAGACGCGGACCGTCGTCCTCGATCTCAAACAGGGCGGATTCGGTCAGCATATACGTATCGGCCACGGCATAGGCAACTTGGTCGATGAGTCTGGAAAATGCTTGCCCGCGAATTGTAAAGACGGGTGATGTGTCGAACTCGACGATGGGAAACTCATCGGGATCGGGGCATTGCATGGAGACAACCCATCCCGTCTGTCCCTCGATTGAAAACGTGTGATCGACGGCCTTGAGCGCAACTGTATCGCTTGAAATATTCCGCAAGGCCGCCATCAGGTCTTCCAGTGGAACCAGTACCCGCATAGGGCTGGCGACTTCATTGTCAACGTGGATGCGCATCCACTCTTCCAAATTGGTTCCCGTAATGTCGATTCCGTCGCCGCTATCCGATGTCGTCACCATGACGCATCGTAAAATCTCTCTGATTTGATTTTTCGTGTTGACGACGCGCGTTGCCAGACTAACGGCATTGAGAAGTTTTTCCCTGTCAACGATACACTGTTGTTTCATGACTCTTTCTCCAGTTGTTCAAGATAGTCTAGTAGTTTACGGGCTGTTGAGACTTTAATGGCCCCGCGGGATATCATGTCGAATGTCAATAACACTGACCTATCGGCAACCACATTCCTGTCAAGGTCAGTAGGTCGCAGTCTGATGCAGTAGATATGGCCGTTTTGCGGGTCACGCGCCATCGCCATGACGACTGTCGATCTCTTTCGTATAACACGCATAGCAATTCTCCTGTGGCCTTCTCAAAGGCATCTTCCAATGGCGACCGTGCCTTTGGATGATAACCTCCTTGGGCGCGTCAAATCCCAGTGAAACCTTTTTGTTGTCAACCTTGCAGATCGTGACAACAACCTCCACATTACCAAAGAAAATGGAGACACGTTCGTTCTCATAGCGTCCAATGACAAGCATGGCAGGCTCCTAACCGAAAAAGTCTTGTAATTCTGTCAATCCATCGACACGCTTGTTCATCTTAATGGTCGTGGGAGTCCGGGCCTCCTCGACCATCATGATGATATCACCGACCGTACCGCCTTGGCTCAAAAAATCGGAAACATCAGCGCCCGTGTTCTCCGAGGGGAACAGGTCCAGCAGGACGATTTCGCGAATCCGTCCATAGACGTGTCGAACGACACGCCAAGCAAAATCACGCCCAGGCTGATCGGAATCACAGATAATGGCCAATCGCGATTCCGGCCACATTGTCAACTGCCGTGTGTAGTTTTCATCCCACCGTGCATTGGCCCCACCGGCAATACAGGTTGCCAGTAACCCCTCGTCAATCAAACGGTTGGCATCTTTTTCTCCCTCAACAAACCAGATCGTCTGGTCTGGACCGGCGGAATTGATCAGCGGCAGATTGTAAATCACTTTGCGGGCATCCTTGATCGACCATATCCATTCGCCGTTATCCTTCGGCATCCGCTGGGCAAATCCCTTGGGTTCAAACCGGACAACCTGGTACACCAGTTCCCCATCTTCGTTGAGGTAATCGTAAGTGTCAACAATCCGGCGCTTGGGTAATTCCCCGTCGCCATGGACATCTTTCCAGGATATTCCAAGTTTTCCCATAATTTCACGATTCTGACAACCTGCGAAACAATGGAGACCAATTCGTCCTGATTCATCAATAAAAATGCTCAGGCTTCGTTTATTATCGGCATGAGATGGGCAGAACGCCATCCAGCCGCGCTTCGTTTTGACGACACCATCAAGTTTTTCAAGGATAACTTCAACTCCCATAGTGCTCCTTCCTGAATTGCTCAAGTTCCGGAAGACTCATAGGCGGTCGCCCGCCCTCCCAGTAAAGCCAGTTTCCACGTCGCAGCCGTTCGATAAAGACTCCAGCCTCCTTGTACGTCATCATACTGGCGACAACCGCCGGGACACCCCGCGATGTGAGAAGCTTGATCTGCTTGTAGCTCGACATCCCCATCTTGCGTCGTCGGATCGCCGCGTCTAGCAGATCGGATGCCGTGCTCTTGGTCAGGAACTCGCGATCCACGTTGATTCCCAGCTTGCGTAATGCGGCAATCTGGGCGTCACTGGGTGGCAGTCCATCGGCGGTGATCTCACGTGCCACACCCAAGGCCGTGAACGGATCGGCGCTTTTGACGCCGTAGCGAACGTTTGCCGTAATGTCGATGCGACCCATTTTGACACGACTTCGTTGCTCTTCTAGGATGATATCTCGTTCTCGCCGCATGACCTCGATGACTTCCATCGGGTCAATCCCGTTGTCGAGTTCCGTTGTCTTTGCCGCCTTGAATATCTTTTCGATACGTCGTGGAATGAGTGACCAGACATCGGGGGTCGAGACGACATCGACGGATGTGATAAGTTTTGTCTTTTCGTTTTTAGGGATCACGTCGAAAATGGCAAGATTTGGTTTCGGACTGCGTGCAATGGCGTCACGTCGTTCTTTGGCTGTTGTGTAGTTATCGACAATATTCGGGATGGGACGTGTTCCACGCCCCAGAATCTGGGTGTAGAGCAATCGCGATTTGGTCGGTCGCGCCACAATAATTGTTCGTGTCAGTGGGGCGTCAAACCCTTCGGTGGCGATGGCACAGTTAACTAGGACGGGCAGCTTGCCGTCGCGAAAGTTTTGGATGATGCCACGTCGAACATGCCGATCTGTTTCGCCGCTAACGGCTAGTGCCGTTCCCGGCATGTAGCGGTTAATAATATCGGCGCACAGTTCAGCACTGCGAATCCCTGGGGTGTATACAAGAACAGGTCCGTTGCGAATGGCGTGTGATGCCACGTCGGCTACTACGTGAAGATTTTTCTCCTCAGCGATAACACGCTCCAGATCGGCATCAACGTAATCGCCAGCTACTGTCCGGATATGCGAAAAATCGACGACCACGTCCTTAAGGAAAAACTGGCGGATGGGAACAAGCCAGCCGTCATGAATTGCCTCCCGAATGCCGTAAGTGAAGACGACCTCCCTAAAGACAGTCATCAAGCTTCGACCGTCGGATCGCACGGGCGTGGCGGTAAAGCCAACAACGGGAACGCCGCCCGTCAGGAAATGCTCGATGACCTTGCGGTACGTCCTGGCTGTTGCGTGGTGGGCTTCGTCGATAATCAGCAAGGCATATCTTTCTGGGTTGATCCGTCCCAGACGACTGCTGCGGGACACAGTTTGAATTGTGGCCACGACAACATGCTGCTTGTACGTTCCACTGGCGTCATTGCTATCGGCCATTTCCAGACCGGCCTCGATGCCGACCCGCCTAAGATGTTCCATCGCCTGAAAAACTAGCTCCTCGCGGTGGGCTACAATCATGACGTTGCCCACGTTGTGGACCCTAGCAACCAATTCAGAAAAGATGACCGTCTTGCCAAGCCCCGTCGCCAGTTGTACCAAGAGGCAGGCACCTGATTCCAACTTCTCAAGGATTGCTTTTACGGCCTCTTGCTGGTAATGACGTAGAACGAGTTCCATCGCGCTTTTTGCCTCCTCGATCCTGCATGGAATCAGCCGTCTTCACGGCTTGAATCTTCAATTTCAATTCCGCCTTCAGATGGCTCGGAAGATGGGATTGATTCAGCGTCCGCATCATATCCTCCACCGAAGACCCGCGCGAGATCATCGTTTGAATCTCCCGACTGATCCTGACATATTCGAGGGATATGTTGTCGCGCTTGTTCAAGGTAGCACACGTGCACGTTGAGAAATGGCATTTTGTCGGGCGGCACATACCGCAAATGTCGCAGGTCATAGACAAAGATATTGCGGAAATACTCTGTTGACCAACTGTACTTTACGACTATTGTAATCCCGTCATAGACACCATAGAAGTGATGGTTGCCCAACTCTGCGAATGTGCGCCCAATAATGATGCGTCCATAGAATAGTATTCTAGACCCTTCAAGGATGATGTTGTAGATCAGGTGTCTGATTCTTGTGGTCTGGTTGCGAAAGACATCGACGGTGTTGTGTTCCCTGTTGTGGTAGATGCTACGGTAGTGTTCAGATGATTTGCGCAGCATCTTGTTAAGCATGGGTTCTAGGAACGACATGAGCAGCCACTTGATATCGCCGTGGACTGCAACAGAAGCCATACGATCCGTTTCGATGTAATCAGACATTGGAAACGGTTCCTCTTTAAATAAGGGGAGGGTTGCGAATCTCTTCAAGCAACCTATCGACTTTCTTTTCAGCCTCCTTGGTAATCACAAACAAGTCATGTTTGCGATGGTTGCGCCAGTAGTTCCTCTGTGCGTCACGCATCTCAGTTACAGCCTGCACCAACTTGTCGAAACGTTTTTGTAACTCATCCAGGCGACAGCGATAGCACTCGCCGCCACAGGAACCGAGGTCGTGACTCTTTGTGTCAGGACCAGTCTCAGTCATTTTCGCTCACCGTCGCACTAACAGCCGTTCCTGTTACCGGATATTTATTCCAATCACGCTTACGAACTGCCGTCCATGTTGTCGTGAATGTATCAATCAACGTGCTCCCGTGTATGCGCGCCATCAATGCTGCCCAGTGAACAATTTTGGCGACAGAACATTGCTGCCGCGCACGATAAGCTTGCTCATCTATCATACCACGAATACCTTGTATCCGCTTCAGTTCGACCTTACAAAGATCAGCAACAGCCCAGAAAAAGATATAGGAATCGATCGGATTGTCTGTGCTGTTGTAGCCACCGTAGAGATCGGCAATCGACTCTGCCGACCAACCGCTCCGTAAGAGATAATCCGCGAGAAAGATGACAAGGTCGCCAAGCGCGTCAAGATATTGCCCCTGGGCATCACCACACCAGAACTCGCCATATTCTTCGATGATGCCCAACAGTGGAGCGATCCGTCCCAGTCTTAGGCCGTCTCCCTCTTGATCACCGAAGTTACGCCGTGACCAATCACCAATCTCCGTAATAGCCTTAACCATCGCATCATTAGGCACGAGTGACCTCATTTCTCTAAGAAGCTACAATACGTTCAAGTTCACTTGTGATGTAATCTACGACAGCTTGATCACCTTCCCAGTAAATGCTGTAGTTGGTATTCCAAGGGGCAGGGACCAAAATCATCCGGGGAAAGAAGAGCCTCCAGGACTCCGTGTCGTCGATCAGGATATTGCCGCTGGCGAGAGGCATCTTCCATCGGGCAAAGATGACCTGCTCGCGAAAGGCGGCGTGGAGATGCTTAACGATCCATTGTTCCTTTCCCAGGACGGCATTGCGGAAATACGGTTCGTGCTCATCCCCAGGCAACCAGCCGATGTGCAGAGAAACGTACTGTCACGGGGGCATATCTCCTCGGTTAGTTTTTTGCACCACGGCGTTGGTTTCAGGTTGGCCCAGAAATCCACCGTCAGTGCCTCAAGGAGATCGTCGTCGCTACAATCGAAGAGTTCAGTCAGACTGTAGGGACATTGCTGTTTCGTACCGAATCGCTTTCTGATGTAGCTGCGAACACCCTGTCCCAACTTAAAACGCCGAACAAGACCGCCCACCAAATCAACCAGGACGCCGTCCATATCAAGCAGAATCGACATCGCATCCTCCAACTCAATATCCAATATCTTTGACCACCTCCCGAAGTATCTCGATACTTTCCTGCCGTGCAGCGTTGCGTGAGTCCATTAAATCCGGACGCATCTCCTCAAAATGCATGCACGTCATCAGATTCCAAACGGCGTGGGCCAGGTGATCCTCCCGATTGTCCCCATCCAGCCAGAGATAGATATGCCGAATGGCATGGTTAATGAGATCGCTGGCTGGAATACCTTTCCGCCAATTGTGTTCGCCATACTTCTTCGCCCCCTCGGCATATGTCTCTGCCAGCCGTCTCAATCCGATGGGCGTAATCAAATCGTACCGCACGTTGTCGGCATCATTGGAACGTACCGCACCCGTCTCAAACTGTTTCATATGGAAGTTTCCCAAAGCAATAATCCTGCGAACTCAACGGTGTTAGGGTCGTTACTCATTTTTCTTCACCGCTCTCCATGTCGTCACGACTCGCAACCCATCCTCGAACTCCACCAGGATATTTCGTGGTCCAGGGCCGGTAGATCGTTGGACGATCCGGCACTTGGCCCCATATCGTTCTGGCAATCGCCGCTTGAATCGCCAAGTGTATCTGAACTCAGCGAAACTATCGCACTCCGTGCCAGGTAAGGCAAACTCTGGATTGCCGCAAGTCGGACAGGGTGATTCTTCCGGCGGATACCGCCGGTAGCATCGCGTGCAAACGCGATAGGCCAGGGCGCTCTTCATCATTCTTCTTTATGTTCATTGTTTGGCAAGTGGTAGCTCAGGTGGCATTCGTTGCGTGACAACCGTCCTCGGCTCACTCGGCAACAGCCATAGGTAGGTGGCGTCTTCCTGATAGGCATAACCCATGTAAGGGGCAAGCGCCTTGATCGCTGCCAAAACGTTTTCGTCAAGAAGGAATTCGTATAGCCCCAAGTGGTTCTTCTCGCCCTTCAGAAATTGCACCGGACGCAACATTTTTTCAGTCCTCCTTTTCGATCTCAATATACTCTCCACACCATTCGAACCAATCCGTCATCGCCATTGTCTAGTCCTCATCTACTAGGTCGTCTGCCCAATCGTCATAACCCTGCTCGTATCCCTTTTCGTAGCCTTCCTTGAAGGCCTTCTCACGCTCGACCTCCAGGCACTTCCAGCAAATCGGAACGGCACTGGTAACGCAATTCCGGGGTATCGGAGGGTTGACGTTCAGTTACAGTCGATCAACGTCATGACCAGTCCATATACGCTGTCGCATTCAAACTCAATCGGTTCTCCATCACCGTGGAACGTAATTGTAGTGAGTTTGCCATCCGTAGCGTTAAACAACGCCGCTGCATTGTGGG
>Ga0208461_1002746_pt1 | contig 14111 bp, 16 predicted proteins | sample AD_JPNTR4_MetaG_FD_184448 | JGI IMG/M metagenome (GOLD analysis project Ga0208461, IMG submission 184448) | Active sludge microbial communities of municipal wastewater-treating anaerobic digesters from Japan - AD_JPNTR4_MetaG (SPAdes) (version 2) | ecosystem: Engineered > Bioreactor > Anaerobic... | reverse complement strand
CAGCCCGGTCCCTTCTCCCGGGGCGTCACCACAGTCACCCCTCAGACCGGGATCAGTGTGAAAGAGGGCGGGCAGCAGCTGGTGATGCTTCCCACAGGCACCAGCATCGGCGATCTCGTCTCTGCGCTCAATGCTATCGGCGTCTCGCCCAGGGACCTGGTGATCATACTCCAGTGCATCAAGAGAACCGGCGCGCTGCATGCTGACCTGGAGGTCATATGATCAGGGGAATTGCAGAGCTGCACCATATCAGGGAAACAAACCCGGCCAAGGCGGTCGATCTGGCCTGCAAGGAGTTCGAGTCAATCTTCGCCCACCAGCTGTTGAAAACCATGGGAGAATCGATGCCGGACGGACTGTTCGGTGAAGGCCTGGCATCGGATATCTATAAGGACATGCTCTTTCAGTCTATTGCCCGGTCCATGGCCGAATCGGGCGCATTGGGGATCGGGGACATGCTCAGGCAGCACATGCAGGCCCTGAACATGCAAGAGGCTGAATCAAGGGGGCAGGGGGGAGGCCGATAAGATATGATATCAAGACCTTATCCCGCCAGAGCAAAGAGGAAAAGAGAGGGAGACGGCATGATGACTGAATCCGACAGCACTGCATATACCTGGATGATCGGACGGATCGAGAGGGAGAAAGAGCTGGTGGAGCGTCTCACCGAGCTTCTCCAGGAAGAGCTTGAGTTCATCGCCAATCAGGACGTTGAGTCGCTCGAGGAATCCATGCCTGAGAAGTACCGGATTCTCCATGATATCCAGGAAAACAGGAGGGAGATGGGCGCCTTGGAGGGCGAGCCGAATCCCCGTTGCGCAGAGCGGATACGCCTTCTCCAGCAGGAGCTCGTGATGCTCTGGAAAAGGGCATCAGGTCTCAATGAGCTGTCCAAGTCCCTGGTAACCGGCAGGCTGGAGGAAATCGGGAACCAGCTTGAGATCTTCTTCTCCGGAGAGAAGAACGGATACAACCGCCAGGGAAAGAAGTCCGGAGGGTTCCCCCGGGCCATAAATACAGGAGCGTGATATGCCGGGAATCGGAGGAGCACTGGATATCGCCAGGTGGTCGCTGTATTCGTCACAGCTGGCCATCGAGGTGCTATCGCATAATATCGCAAACGCCAATACTCCAGGCTATTCACGGCAGCAGCTTAAGGTGGAGTCGAATGTTCCCATCACCATGGGGCCGGGTCAGATGGGTACCGGGGTGAAGGCCACGGAAGTGACGCGATACTATGACGCCTTCATTAATGAACAGGTGACTCTCAAGAAATCCAAGTATTACTATTGGGACGCACAGAACAGCGCCATGGAGGAGATCGAGACCATATTCAACGAAAGCGACGAGTATGGGCTCAACAAGATCATGGGCGAGTTCTGGAACGCCTGGAGCGATCTCTCCAACAATCCTGAGGGATCCCCCGAGCGTGAGTCCCTGCTGGCGAAATCGAACAACCTCATCCAGTTCATAAGAGATCTCGACTACAACCTCAGGGAATACCAGAGGCACCTCGATTCCAGCATACGGGGATCGGTGAACCAGATCAATGGGATCATAAGTCAGATAGCCGATCTCAACAAACAGATCTCCAGCGTCGAGATCGACGGCATCATCAATGCGAACGATCTGCGCGACCGGCGGGAGGTCCTCCTTGAGAACCTCGCCGAATACCTGGACATCAGTTACTATGAGGAGGAGTCGTCGGGGCAGGTGATGGTGTACATCCTGGGCGGCACCCCGCTGGTGCTGGGAAAGGACCACTATACCATCGATTGCCAGCGCAATGACGACACCGGGTTGACCGAAATCCTGTGGAAGGACCTTTCGGGAAGGAGCGTCAATGTCACGAACAAGCTGGAAGGGGGGAGGATCGCCGGATGGGCGAACGTGCGGGACACCAAGATCGGCTCGTATCTCGATTCCATGAACTCCCTGGTCAAGGAGCTGGTGTGGCAGGTGAACTCACTCCACTCCGAAGGGGTAGGGCTGGACCCGGTGAGCTCTCTGACGGGTACTGTTGAGATAACCGCTCTAACCGATGACCTGGGTGCGGACTTCCTGTTCTCCGACCGATTCGTGCCTGGAGGGCAGTTCGAGATCGTGGCATATGACGCATCAGGAGCAGTGACCAATACGTATGTTATCGACCCCGCAGGCAGTACCGTGGGTGATCTGATCACCGAGATCAACACCGAGGCCGGTGCCGGGGGCGGAGAGATCACCGCTTCTCTGAACGCTGACGGCTTCTTCACCATCCAGGCCAACGGGGGCCATACCTTTGCTATCAAGCATTCGATCGGTGCGGAATCGAGCAACGCCCTCGCCGTCATGGGGGTGAACACCTTCTTTTCCTGGATCGAGGAATCCGGCATGCCGAATGACGATGTGTTCGATATCACGCAGACCCTCGGCATCAACAGGGAACTCACGGCCGACTCGTCACGGATTGCAGCCGGATACCTCGACAGCAACAACAGGGTGGCGCCCGGGATGAACAATGTGGCCCTGGCTATCTATTCCGTCCAGGACCAGGTGATCTCGAATCTCGGAGGAACAGGGCTTGACACCACCCTCGATGCGTACTTCAGCTCGTTCATCGCCGAAGTGGGAGTGGATGTCCAGAACGCGAGCCTCAACAAAAAGTACAACGAGACGCTCCTTGATCAGTATATCCAAAGAAAGGAAAGCGTGACCGGCGTCAACCTCGATGAGGAGATGGCCGACATACTGAAGTATCAGCACCTCTATCAGGCTGCGGCAAAGCTCATATCCGTGTGCGACGAGATGATGCAGACATTGCTTTCCGTAAAATAATCAGGTAGTATTCCCACCTAAAAAGAGCGGTGTTTATGGGGGGATGATTGCTGATACTCACCCGAAAGGTAGGAGAAACCGTAGCGATAGGAGATGATATTCAGATCTCCGTCGTGGAGATCAAGGGGACCCAGGTCAAGCTGGGCATTCGCGCCCCGAAGAACGTCGAAGTACACCGCGAAGAGATCTATCTCAAGATTCAGGAGGAAAACAGGCGCGCGGCGCTCGTCACAAAGGATTCCCTCGGAGTTGCTCAAGAGCTCATCATGACCAAGAAGAATTCTTGAGGCGTAGTCGCCGGAAGACTATACTTAGAGATAGAGTAAAGACAGGAGGTATCTTTCATGGGTTTTCTTTTCCGATTCATTACGGGTGCAATTCTCTTTCCATTCAAGATCATCAAGTTCATCCTCGCCGACATCGTCATATTCGGGATCATCGGAGGGACGATGTCTCTTATCAGGTCGATCCTACGATTTCTGCTCAAGCCGCTTTCACTCGCTGCAATCGCAGGGGGTGTCCTCGTGTTCCTTTTCTCGGATGACGAGAGGAGAAACAAGGTCAAGGCCCTCATCGGGATGTGAGATCCTAAAGAAATTTCCTTAAACCCCGCCGGGTGAACCGGGGAAGATCCCGGGGATTAGGCCCCGGGGCTTAAAGCGGCGCGCTTTATGCCCCGGCCTGCTCAGGGGCCGTTCCAGCGCCCGGGTTGGACCTGTATCGGAGACAATCGGCTGCCTTTTCGCATGGGAGAGAAGCGTCTGTCATCCGGAAAAGGGAAGATGGTCTTTCGAACGAAAGCGGTTTTATTTCTTTTAAGCCCTGCTGGTGATAAAACCTGAATGAAGAGGCGGCCCCTTTGTTTTAAGCGGGGCAGCCTCCTGTCAGAGGCCGCCCCGGGCCTTCACTCTTCTTATCCTACGACGTACTGAAGGAAGGGGTTTGCATAGAGCAGGATGAGCTCTATGACGAGTGCGTAAATGGCCAGAGACTCGATCATTGCCAGACCGAGAATGAGTGCCGTCAATATCTTGCCCGATGCCTCAGGGTTCCGGGCGATGCCGTCGCAGGCCCCCTGCACGCCGTGACCCTGTCCGATACCGGTGCCTATGGCCGCGATGCCCATGCCGATACCGGTGGCAACGGCGATCCAGCTGAAGAACTGGATTGCCTCAGGGCTTGCGCCGCCCTCCTGGGCGAAGGCCATGGTTGCAAAGACTGCCAAGAAGAATACCGAAGCCCCCAAACAATAAAAAACCTTTTTCATAAAATCCTCCTAATATTTTGTTTTCAGCGCAATATTATCAAAAAGCTGGCGAGCAACCGCAGGACTCACCAGCTTTTTTCTCATTCAGCATCAATCAGGACGTATCTCCGGAAGCATCGACCGTTTCCTAGTGTCCCTCCTCCATTGCCCCGCTGATGTACATCATTGCGAGGAGGGTGAACACAAAGGCCTGCAGGAGAGAGGTGAACAGCATGAGCACGAGCATGGGGATAGGCATCAGGAAGGGAACGAGGATGAGCAGCACGATGAGCACCAGGTCCTCGCCGAAGATGTTCCCGAAGAGCCGCATGGTCAGTGACAGGGGCCTTGCGAGGTGTCCGATCACCTCCACCGGAAACATGATGGGCGCCATCCACCAGACAGGCCCGAAGAACTGCTTGATATATTTTACACCATGGATTTTCACGCCGACGATGTGGGTGAGGAGAAAGACCGTCAGTGCCATGGAGAGATTGGTGTTGAGATTGGCGGTGGGAGAATAGAACCCCGGGATGATGCCGCCCAGGTTGCACACGAGGATGAAGAGGAAGATCGTAGCCATGAGCGGGAAAAAGATCATCCCCTTTTCACCCATGGTGTCCACCAGCAATCCCTTGAGCCCGCCGATCACCACCTCGAGAAAGTTCTGAAGTCTGCCGGGAACCAGTTTGATGCTGCGTGCCACGAGGAACGACAGCAGGATGATGATGATCATGTAGAACCACGTGAAGGTAACCTGGATCATGTGGTTGCCGTCGGTGAGATGGAAGTGTTCGTGCAGGAAATGGTAAAGGGGTTTGTTGATGAAATCTAATACAAGATAGCCGTGTTCCATATCAGTTCCCTCCCTCGAAAATATACGTGAAACACGCGTAGCTCATGATACCCAGGATGATGACGGATAACCCGAGCAGGAGTCCGAAGATATCTACTTTCACATAGGCGATCAGCAGGTAGAGAACGACGCCCATAGTGAGCAGCCTGATGAAGTAGCGCCTGGCCATGAACGATCTTCCTTGCCGGGCGGTAAGCGTGACGGCGGCCTTGGCATGCCGGTAGAGCCACTGGTAATTGATCATGCACACCACCCCGCCGATGAATACCCCGGAGGCGAAGTGCATGCCCAGGACAAGGAGGCTCGCCAGGCACAGCAGGAGCCAGATGCCGACAGAAATGGTCTCGATGCGCTTCTGTACGGGGTCTTTACTTGTGATCGGGGCCATCGGACTTTCCTTCGCTGAAGAATCTCATGTAGGTCTTGTACATGATCCGGAATCCGGCGAGGATGCCGCCGAAGATGAACAACAGGGTGAGGATGGGTTCTGTACCGAACGTTCTGTCCAGATAGAAGCCTGCCGCGAGGCCAAGGAGGATGCACAGCACCATGGCGATTCCCATGGTGCTCAAATCAGCAACCGTAAGATACATTTTTTTCTTTTCTCTATTGTCCATTATCCTATGCCCCGGGTTATTGCCATTCATGCATACTACTGAATAGTGATTCATAATGCAAGCAGGTTTTTTTTGGCGCCTTTTCCGCTGATGCCTCATTATTGCAATCAAGTTGTTGATAATGCATGGGTAATACAGCCTCCGGTCCGGCAGGGTTATTACTCGCACTGTGCATCGGTGCAGCGGGGGAAAACCGGTGAAAGCTTTTTTCATATGAAAGAGGGTGTGCCGGGCGGTACGTCTCATCGCCGCTATCCTCTGAAGGCCTGAGGCCGGGGGCTTTAAGGGTTGAACCTTTTTCCGAAACTGGTGTAGATTCTTCACCGTGAAGAGGGTCGACGGGATAGACAGGAAGCTCCTTTGGCTCATCCAGGATGACCTGCCGGTTGAAAAGAGGCCTTTCGATGCCTGGGCGCAGACGCTTGGGATCGAACCGGGTGAGCTCATCTCCCGGCTCGAGCTGCTCAGGCGGCAGGGGGTCATCCGGAGCGTCAAGGCTATACTGCGCCACCGGCAGACAGGTTTCTCATCGGGCGCCATGGTCGTGTGGGCCGTGCCCGGAGATCAGGTCGACCGGATCGGGCGCGAGCTCGCTTGCCGGCGGGAGGTCTCCCACTGCTACGAGCGTCCCGGCTTCGGGGAGTACAATCTTTTTTCCATGATCCACGGCAGGACGGACGACGAGGTCCTCCGGGTCATCGGAGAGATTTCGTCCGAGCTCGGCATCGACAGGTACCGGGTGTACTGGAGCCTCAGAGAACTGAAGAAATCGTCCATGAACTATTTCAGGGAGGGCGGCGGTGAAGAATCTTGAGCTCTTCGAACGGGCAAAGGCGCATATACCTTCGGGGGTGAATTCTCCGGTGAGGGCCTTCGGCAAGGTGGGCGGCACCCCCAGGTTTATCCGGGAGGCGAAAGGCCCCTACCTGATCGATGCCGAGGGCAAGCGATACATCGACCACGTGCTCTCCTGGGGTCCCATGATCCTCGGGCACTCCCATCCCGAGGTGGTAGAGGCTGTGAGCAGACAGGCCGGCAGGGGGATGAGCTTCGGCGCCCCCACCGAGCTCGAGGTGGAGATGGCCGAGCGGCTGTGCGAGGCCGTCCCTTCCATGGACAAGGTACGGCTCGTCAACTCCGGCACCGAGGCTACTATGAGTGCAGTCAGGCTCGCCCGGGCGTTCACCTCCCGCGATCTTATCGTCAAGTTCGAAGGATGCTACCACGGGCATGTGGACAGCCTCCTGGCCAGAGCGGGCTCAGGTGCGCTCACCTTCGGCGTCCCCGACACCTCGGGTGTTCCCGGTGCCATTGCATCCACCACGGCCGTGTTACCCTACAACGACGCTGATGCTCTCCGCACATTCATGGCCGCGCACGGCTCCCGGGTGGCGGCAGTGATCGTGGAGCCGGTGGCCGGGAACATGAATATCGTGCTTCCCCGCAAGGGCTTTCTGGAGAGCCTCAGGGAGATTACCCGGGAGCATGGGGCACTGCTGATCTTCGACGAGGTGATTACGGGCTTCAGGTTCTGCTACGGCGGGTACCAGGACATGTCGGGCATAAGGCCCGATCTCACCTGTCTGGGCAAGATCATCGGCGGCGGGATGCCGGTCGGCGCCTTCGGCGGAAGGGCCGACATCATGTCGATGCTCGCCCCTGAAGGCCCGGTCTATCAGGCCGGCACCCTTGCCGGGAATCCCGTGGCCGTCACGGCGGGACTTGCAACGCTCGCCATACTCAAGCGGGAAAATCCCTATCCCGCCCTGGAGCGATCACTGGCATGGCTGACGGAGAGCATGGGAGAATCCGCCCGCTCGGCAGGCATCGCTCTGAAGATCAATCGTCTGGGGAGCATGGCAGGGCTGTTCTTTTCTGAAGGGTCGGTCGAGACGTTCGAGCAGGTCATGGCGTGCGATGCTGAGAGATACGCCCGGTTCTTCCACCTCATGCTCGATCAGGGCGTCTACCTCGCGCCCTCGCCCTTCGAGGCCCTGTTCGTGAGCACCGCCCATACTCCGGACGTGCTCGATGCCGTGGCCGAGGCGGCACGTACGTGTATGGCTAGGCTCTGACTGCAGGCTTGACCTCGCCTTTGTCATCAAGCTCAAATACCGGCACCAGGGGGAGGATTTCATCCTTGGCGTCCGGGAAGGCCAGCTCGATGACCTCGCCGATATTCTCCACGTAGTGGATTGTCAGGTCCCGGATCACGTCCGGTTCGATGTCGCCCAGGTCCTTTTCGTTCATCCTGGGCAGGATGATCTCGGTGATACCGGCCCGGCGCGCCGCCAGCACCTTCTCCTTGATGCCGCCTACGGGCAGGACCACGCCCCGCAGGGTGATCTCGCCGGTCATGGCCAGGTTTTCCCGCACCACCTTGCCGGTCATGAGCGAAATGAGCGAGGTCACCAGGGTGACGCCGGCGGACGGGCCGTCTTTGGGGATGGCCCCTGCAGGGACGTGGATGTGGACGCCCTTGCCCTGCTGGATGGGCCGGGCCGCACCCTTGATGATGCTCAGGGCGATCCGGGCCGATTCCTTCATCACGTCGCCCATCTGGCCGGTGAGGATCATCTCGTCCTTGCCTTCCACCAGTGCCGATTCCACGAAGAGGATTTCTCCTCCATAGGGGGTCCATGCAAGCCCGGTGGCCACACCCGGAACCCGGGTCCGATGCCTGGCCTCGGGGAGGAAGCGCACAGGTCCCAAGGCCTGTTCCACGAAGGGCTTGTCCACCACGAAGTTATCCCCTTCCTGTTTTGCCACCTTGGATGCGATCACCCGCAGGCAGGAAGCGATCTCGCGCTTGAGGTTCCTCACCCCGGACTCCCGGGTGTACGAGCGGATGATGTGGTCGATAGCCTCTTGAGTGAAATCGATCTGACGGCCCTCAAGCCCGTTTGCCTCGATCTCCTGGGGGATCAGGTGGTGCCGGGCGATCTGGACCTTGTCCTCGTGGGTGTATCCCTCGATCTCCACGATCTCCATCCGGTCTTTGAGCGCAGGCGGGATGGTGTCGATGACATTGGCGGTCGTGATGAAGAACACCTGGGAGAGGTCGTAATCCACGTTGAGATAGTGGTCGACAAAGTGGGTGTTCTGCTCCGGATCGAGGGCCTCCAGCAAGGCCGAGGCCGGATCTCCGTGGATGTCGTGGGAGAGCTTGTCGATCTCGTCGAGCATGAAGACCGGGTTGGTGCTCTGCGCCGTTTTGATGCCGCTGATGATCCTGCCGGGCATGGCGCCGATATAGGTCCTCCGGTGTCCCCGGATCTCGGCCTCGTCGCGTACGCCTCCGAGCGAGATGCGGACGAACTTTCTGCCCATGGCCCGGGCTATGGACTTGCCCAGGGAGGTCTTCCCCACCCCCGGAGGACCCACGAAGCACAGGATGGGGCCTTTCAGGTCGTTTTTGAGCTTCTTCACCGAGAGATATTCGAGTATCCGCTTCTTCGGCTTGCGCAGGTCGAAATGATCCTGATTGAGGATATCCTCTACGTTCTGGATCTCAAGATTGTCCTCGGTCTTTTCGTGCCAGGGAAGATCGAGAATCCAGTCGAGATAGGTCCGGATGGTGACGTACTCGGATGAGCCCGGCTGCATCCGGGTGATGCGCTTGATGTCCTTGTCCACCTCTCGCTTCACCCCTTCGGGCAGTCCCTTGGCCTCGATCTCTTTCTTCAATTCTTCGATCTCGTCCTCGATATCCCCCTGGGTGTCGCCCAGCTCCTTCTTGATGGCCTTGAGCTGCTGCCTGAGGTAGTACTCGCGCTGGGCGTTGTTGATCTCGCCCTTGGCCCGCTCGGATATCTTCAAGGAGAGCTCCAGGATCTCCAGCTCGTTCAGGAGGGACTCGTGGAGAAGCATGTACTTGGTGTGCAGGTCGTTCTCCTCGAGGATCTGCTGTTTCCTGGCCACCGGGATGGGAAGGTTTGTGGTGGCCGTGCTCAGCAGAATGGCAGGGTCTTTGAGCTTGGAGAGATTCACCAGCACGGTCTCCAGGTTGTGGTACGAGAGACGTGCGAGGCTGTTGAGGATGTCCCGGGTGGAATGCGCCAGGGCGAAGACCTCCTTGTCCGGCTCCATGTGCTCGCGCAGGTAGGTCACCCGCACCACCAGGTATGGGTCGGATGAGACATTCTCGTCAAGAGATGCCTTCTGTATCCCCCGGATCATGATGGACAGCTCGTCTTTCTTGGTCTGGGAGATCTTGGTGATCTTCGCCATGCACCCGATCCGGTAAAGGTTGTCCCACAGCTCGGACTCGCTCTCGCAGCTTTCCCGTATTCCCACCGCCACCACGGGCGAGTCGGCGGCATAGAGCTCCTTGACCAGAGAGATGGATGCGGGGTTCGACACGATAAGCGGGAGGAGCCCGTCCGGGACCAGCACGGCGTCCTTGAGAGGAAGGACGGGGAGTATCCCGGGATATTCCTCTTTTGCGGCCGGTTTCTGTTCGTCGGTGTTCTTGAAGATGTTCTTAATCCATTCCATGGGTTATATGTAGGGTTTCTTGCTGTCTCAGTCAATCAGCCGATGTGAGACCCGTCGATCACTGAATGTGCGGGAAGATCCGAATCCGGTGAGATCGTGGCGTTCTCAATCATGCTGCCGTTTCTGATGATACTCCTGGTTCCGATACATGAGTTCCTGATCCAGGTATTTGGCATGATCCGCACCTGTGAGTCAACCCGGCATTCACCCAGGATATGGACGTTCGGCCATATCTCGACGTCTTTGCCGATGCGGGCGAGCGGGCTTATCCAGGCGGTTGAGGGGTCCAAGAGGGTCACGCCCTCGTCCATGAGCGCCCGGTTGACCCGCATTTGCATGACCTGGGCTGCCTCGCAGAGCTGGGCGCGGGAGTTGATGCCGTGGGCCTCGCGGTAATCGGGGACCTGATAGGAAGCCGCGAACCGTGCCATGCGCACGATGTCGGTGAGATAGAACTCCTGCTTTGCATTGTCCGGAGAGAGGCCCTCTACGGCGCGCAGGAGAAAGGACTTGTCGATGACGTAGACCCCGGTGTTGATCTCGTCGATCATCCGCTGCCGTTCATCGGCTTCATGGTGTTCGACGATGGCGATCATGCGGTTTTCCCAGTCCCGCACGATCCTCCCGTAGCCGGTGGGGTCGGGCATGCGGGCGGTAAGGACGCCGATGGGGGAATGGGACGCACGGTAGACCTCCATGAGGGATGCCAGCGAGGAATACTCCACCAGGGGCATGTCTCCGGGCAGGATGATGACATTCTCTGCATCGGTCTCTTCCAGTGCCCTCCGGGCCATGAGAACGGCATGGCCGGTCCCAAGCGGAGGGTCCTGGACGACCTGCCGGACAGGGAAGCGCTCGAGGTACGCCCCGACGGCATCCCTGCCGTGACCTACTACGCAGATGGTCTCTGAACCGAGTTTCGCGGCAAGGTTGAGGGGATAATAGATCAGCGGCAGGCCGAGAATCTCGTGCAGAACCTTCGGTGTTTCAGATTTTAATCTGGTGCCTTTTCCTGCGGCCAGTATTATGGTACAACTTTTCTGCATCGTGCTGCATTGCTATCATAAGCGGGGGCTTTGTGCAAGAGACGAGCGCTTTCTTCTCTTCTCTTGTAAAAGAGGTGGGTATTTGCTAAGACGGCCTATCAATAGCGCCGCATGAAGGAAAGGAGTGGGCATCTATGTTCTTCGAATGGATTTTCGGGATGTTCTCCAGCGATCTTGCCATTGATCTGGGTACGGCAAATACCCTTGTATATGCCCGGGATAAGGGAGTTGTCCTGTCCGAACCCTCGGTGGTGGCGGTGAAGATGGAGCACGGCGGTGTAAACAGGATCGTCGCCGTGGGAACCGAGGCCAAGAAAATGCTGGGAAGAACCCCTGAGAATATCCAGGCCATCCGGCCCATGAAAGACGGCGTGATCGCCGATTTCGAGGCCACCGAGGCCATGCTGAAATACTTCATCACCAAGGTGCACCAGCGCAGGCTCGGCGTGAGGCCCAGGGCCATCATCTGTGTCCCCTCGGGGATCACTCAGGTGGAGAAGAGGGCGGTCAAGGAATCCGCCGAGGCCGCAGGCGCCCGCGAGGTGTTCATCGTAGCCGAGCCCATGGCGGCAGCCATCGGGGCGGGCCTGCCCGTGACCGAGCCGATCAGCTCCATGATCGTTGACATAGGCGGGGGCACCACCGAGGTGGCGGTGATCTCGCTGTCGGGCATCGTCTACACGAACAGTGTCCGTGTGGCCGGAGACAAGATCGACCAGGCCATCATGCAGTACATCAAGCGCGAGTACAACCTGCTCATCGGTGAAAGGACCGCGGAGATCATCAAGATCATGATCGGCTCCGCCGCCTCGGACGATGTAGAGAAGACCATCGAGGTCAAGGGCCGGGACCTGGTGGACGGCATCCCCAAGATATTCACCATCAGCTCCGAAGAGATCCGCAAGGCGTGCCAGGGGCCCATCCGGACCATCATCGACGCCGTGCGGGTCGCCCTGGAGCAGACGCCGCCCGAACTGGCCGCCGATATCGTGGACCGCGGCATCGTGCTCACCGGCGGCGGGTCGCTCTACCGGAATCTCGACAGGCTTATCAGGGAGGAAACCGGGCTGCCGGTGATCATCGCCGAAGATCCTCTCTCGGCAGTGGCCAGGGGTGCAGGCAAACTTCTCGATGACATCGATCTCCTTCGAGATGTCACGATTTCGAGTTGATGGCGCGAAGTAGCACAAGGGTTGCTCTGCTTATTGGGGCTGCGGCCCTGATCCTTGTTCTGCTCTCAACCGGACAGTACAGTTCCTCATCTCTGGGCATCAGCAGCATCCGCGAGGGATACGGCATCTTCGAGCGGGTGGTGAGAGCGCCCTTTTCCTTTATTGCAGGCATCTGGAACCACTATGTATTCCTGGTGAACACCAGCTACGAGAACGAAACGCTTCAGAAAGAGCTGAATGAGCTCCGCGTGCGGACCATGCGGCTTCAGGAACTCGAAAACGAGAATGAGCGGCTCCGGGCCATGCTGGATTTCAAGGGGAAGTTTCACGATTTCTCCCTGATCCCTGCAAGCGTCCTCTCCCAGGATATCACCCACGTATTCAAAACCGTGATCATCGACAAGGGCTCGCGCAGCGGATTCGGCATCAACACACCCATCCTCAACCCAAGCGGTGTGATCGGCAAGGTGATCGCGGTCTCCCCCCACACAGCCCAGGTCCTGCTCATTACCGACCCCAACAGCTCCATTCCCGCCCTCATCGAGTCTTCCCGGGTCAAGGGGATCATAAAAGGCAGAGGGGAGAGCCTGCTGAGCCTGGAGTATGTACGCAGCGTAGAGGATGTGAAGGTGGGGGATTCCGTGGTGACCTCAGGGCTGCTCGGCATGTTTCCCAAGGGTTTGAAGCTCGGGTACGTCCGGGAGGTCAGGAAGGACGATCGCCAGATTTTTGCGGATATCATTGTAGAGCCTTGCGTGAAGATGGAAAAGATCGAGGAGGTATTCGGCATTGCTCAAGGTGTGGAAGTTTCAGATTAGCCTCTTCGGAATACTCTTTGTCGCAATCCTGATGGAGGCGACTGTCATTCCTGCCGTCTGGGCGCCGCTCAGGGTGGATTTCTTCATCGGAATGATCATCGGGCAGATCATATTCGTTCCCTTCTCCCAGGGGTTCCCCTTCGTGATTCTCGGCTCGCTCATCCTGCAGGCCTTTTCCGGGGCGCGGCTCGGTCTCATTCCCCTGCTGTATATTTTCATCTTCTTGGCCATCGAGGTGCTGAAGAACTTCATCTACCTGGAGAACGCCTATACGCAGGCCCTTCTGGGGATCTTTTTCTACTTCCTTTTCGTGGTGGCCATGGCGTTTCTCTCGGATTTCTCCTACCTGAAGGGGACAACATCTCCCCTCGCGGCAGGCGCCGTGCTCACCGGATGCTTAAGCCCGATGATGGTGTATATCGTGGGCCGGCTCCAGACGGTATATGAACTGGAATATGAATAATACAAACAATATACCCGGGCCGCATATCGACGACGACCTGAAGTGGAAGGCGAAGATCTTCATCGCCTTCGTGTTCGTCCTCTTCACCATCCTTCTGCTGAGGCTCATGAACATGCAGGTGTTCAAGGGGTCTTACTATGAGAGCCTGGCCCGGAACAACCGGATCAGGATCGTCAGCATTCCCGCTCAGAGGGGCAAGATCCTGGACCGGAACATGGAGGTCCTTGCAGACAACCGGCCCGCATACAACCTCATCGCGATACCGGAAGACATCTCGGATGTCTCCTCTATCGCTCACCGTCTCGCCGAAATCCTGGGCAGCGATGAGGAGGACATGGTCCAGAGGATCAGGGAGGCGAAGAAAAGGCCGTACAATCCCGTTGCCCTGGCCAAGGACATCAGCTTCCACCAGATGGCGAGCATCGAGGCCCAGCTCTATACCCTGCCCGGGGTGTCCATCGACGCCACGAGCGAGCGGGACTATGTGCTCAAGGAGCTGGGCTCCCATGTTCTGGGCTTCCTGGGTGAGATATCCCGAAAGCAGCTTGATGACCTGAAGCACGGATCTCCGTACGCCCC
>Ga0208461_1002743_pt1 | contig 14122 bp, 10 predicted proteins | sample AD_JPNTR4_MetaG_FD_184448 | JGI IMG/M metagenome (GOLD analysis project Ga0208461, IMG submission 184448) | Active sludge microbial communities of municipal wastewater-treating anaerobic digesters from Japan - AD_JPNTR4_MetaG (SPAdes) (version 2) | ecosystem: Engineered > Bioreactor > Anaerobic... | reverse complement strand
GGACGGATGATCGGGTCGTCCACCACGTTCTCCACCCGTTTGCCGAACATGTACACCTTGAGTTTCAATTTCCTCAGGGACTCTTCATACTGTTTTGCATTCATCATCGGCATGATAACACTCCTTCTCGAAACCTGCTATTTTCCTGTAAAGTTGGGTTTCCTCTTCTCCAGGAAAGCCTTCATCCCTTCCTTCTGATCAGATGTCGAGTACAATTCAGCCCATACATTGACCTCAAAGATAATCCCGGAGTTCAGGTCCTTGTCGATGCCATAGTTGATGGCCTTTTTGGCAGCTTCGATGCCGCGAGGGGATCTATCCATGAGTTTCTGCGCCAAGGATTTCGCATGTTCAATCGGGTCACCGTCCACAACCCATTGGCAGAGCCCCCAAGCACTCGCAGTCGCAGCGTCGATGATATTACCGAAATAGATCATCTCCCGTGCGCGGCCCAACCCGATAAGCTTCGGGAGGCGCTGGGTTCCCCCTGCTCCGGGCATGATTCCGAGCTTGACCTCCGGAAGCCCGACTTTCGCGTCGGTGCTGAAAACCCGGAAATCACATGCCAGTGTCAACTCCAGGCCGCCGCCAAGCGCGAACCCCCTGACTGCGGCAAATACAGGGACCGGCAGGGCTTCGATTTTGCCGTATACATCGTTGAAGACAAACTTCCTGGCGTCGGCCGGACTCATATCAATCATCTCTGCGATGTCGGCGCCTGCTGCAAAATTTTTTCCCTCGCCGGCAATGATCAGGGCGCGCACACCCTCTTCGTCAGCAACCCTATCAAGCAGTGAATCCAACTCCTTGACGAGCCCCGTGTTGAGCGCGTTGAGCACCTCGGGCCGGTTGATCTTGATTATCGCTATCCGGTCTTCATACTCGTATTTCAGATATTTCATCCCGGTATCTCCTGTTGGTTGGAGGGGCTTTTTTAGCCCCGCCATTCTCTGCTGCACTGTATTCTTCCATCTATGGGGAAAGCAGTCCTGCTACTCGTCGACCTTGATTACCACGCAATCGCCCTGGGCCAGACCGCCGCAGATACCGCACACTCCGTAGCCGCCACCCCGTCTCTTGAGTTCATACATCATGGTGAGCAGAATCCGTGCGCCGCTCGCCCCCACAGGATGGCCGATTGCGATGGCCCCGCCGTTGGGGTTTGTCCTTTTCAGAATCTCGTGCCACTTCGCTTCGTCGCCTTCGGCGAGGATCTTGGTGGAAACCAGGGTGACCGCGGCAAACGCCTCGTTGATCTCGACCACCTTCATGTCGTCGATGGTCAGATCTGCCCGTTTCAGGGCCTTCTGGATCACGAAACCGGGAAGCTCGGCCATTCTCCTGGGCTCGCTTGCGCCGCTGGCCACCGAGACGATGGTGGCAAGGGGCTTGACGCCCTTCTCTTCTGCCTTGGATCTCCTCATAATAATGACCGCGGCAGCCCCTGCATCAAGGCCAGGGGCATTGCCGGCGGTCACTGTGGGGCTTCCGTAGATGGTCTTCAGCTTTGCAAGACCTTCGAGAGTGGTGTTCGGCTTAGGGAACTCGTCGCGGTCGAAAATGATCGGATCGCCCCGTTTCTGCGGAACCTCAACAGGCACCAGCTCGTCCTTGAATCTCCCGGCCTTGTCGGCCTCTCCCCACTTCTGCTGTGAACCCAGTGCCCACAGGTCCTGTTCCTCGCGGGATATGCCGTATTCGATAGCGATCTCTCCGGCGTCCTTGCCCAGAGGAGAGTATTCGCGGTAGGTGATCGGGTTGAGATAATCCTGAACCAGGAGCGGCATCATCCCTGAGCCCCACCGGTGCCCGTTGATCAGAAGCGGAGTGTTGCTCATGTTCTCAGCGCCCACTGCCATGCAGGTATCTGCTTCTCCCAGCAGAATCGCCCGTCTTCCCAGATGAACTGCGCAGAGTGATGAACAGCATGCCCGGTCGATGGTCAGAGACACCAGGTTTTGGGGCAGCCCGGCCCGGAGCAGTGCCTGCCGTCCATTCACATTGTCATAGAGCGCCGCCTCGGCCTGATCACACATGCCATAATAGAGCTCGTCGAGGTCTTCACCCTTGAGGCCGGATCTCTTGAGGCTCTCCTTGATGACAATGCACCCCAGATCGGTGCTGTGCATGTTTTTCAGGGTACCGCCGAACTTGCTGAACGGTGTCCTCACTCCACTTACAATTACGATATCATCTTTGCTTTTCATTGTTTGCTCCCTTCATTATTCTCCTGCTTACGAAAGGCTCTCGTTGTTCCTTAAAAAGGCGATGTCTCAGTCCTCGTCCCCCCGATAGGCCATAACAGCCGAACAGAAAAGGTTCGTTGCGTGGTTGATCTCCTGGATCTTGTCTTGACCCCTGCCATCATGGAACATCATCCACCGGAGGGCCAGATGGCTGAATGCGCCGAAGAACATGTTCCTGAACACGCGCGGATTCACATCGGGCCGGAAGCAGCCTTTTTCTTTGCCTTCTTCGATGATCTCTTCGACCACGCGGAAATACCTCTGGAAACTCTCGAACGCCTTGGAACGGTAGAACCGGGGGTTCAGCTGAAGCTGGAAAAGGAATACCTTGAGAAAGTCTTCCTCGGTCAGCATCAGGAAGAAATAGTACTTGGTGAACCTCTTGAGCTTGCGGATCGGGTTCTTGATATGAAAGGTCTCGGACAGCTCATAGAGATTCTCCTGAAACCGGTGTCGAGGGATGGAGAGGAAGACATCTTCTTTGTTCTCAAAATACTCATAGACTGAAGCCTCGGAAATCCCGGCAATCTTTGCGATCTCGGAAATCTTTGCCTTGGTGAATCCTTTTTCGGCAAACACCTTCTCAGCAGCCCTCAAGATCCGATCCGCCTTGGTGCAGATCGGCCTCGCGCTCGAGGTAATCATGGCATGAATCAGGGACATGATATCATCAAGGTCACCAGTACTCTCTTCAATCTCGCCAAGGGCAAGGGAGCTGATTACCTCCATGTCCAAGGTGCCGAGAATGATATCGCGCACCACCTTAACATTCAGATCCGAGCGGAACGAGCCATCCTTGATGCCATTGTCGAGAATGCCGTACATGACATAGGCATATTCCTTCACGAGCTGGTAGGCCGGCGTCAGATAGAACTCCGGCGATGACCTGCATTCGAGAATCAGTATCCTGCCGTATCCCGGGTGGGTGTCTATGTCTCTCAGGTGGAACCAGATCATTTTGCTCAGGCGGCTCTCAGAATCACGGATACCCTGCAAATGCTCTCTCAGCAGAAAGAGTACCTCTTTCATCCGCTCGCCAGGCACTGAAAACAGCAGATCTTCCTTGCTCTTGAAATACTGATAGATCACGGAGTCTGCAACCCCTGCTCTCGCAGCGATTTCAGAGATGGTGGCATCCACCATACTTTTTTCCGACATGATCTCTTCCGCAGAAGACAATATCTTGGCACGTTTATCTTCAACCATCAGAGAACCTCATGTCGGGTTTGTATATCGGCTCCTGCTCGATCATCGCCGTCTTACTTGCCAATCTGTTTTGCCTCACCAATGAAGTGAATTGATGTTTCCTCACCCTGGCTCACTTATTACTGGCTCACTTATTATAGGTATACCAACCCCTGCCTGTCTTTCTTCCGAGATGCTTCGCATCAACCAGCTGCTTCAGGATAGGCCTGGGCCTGAACCGCTCGCCATACGCGTCGAAAAGAATCTGCTGCACCTTCAGGTTCAGATCATTGCTGGTGAGATCCATCAGGGCGAACGGGCCGACCGGGTGCCCCAGACCATACCTGCATGCGGTATCGATATCTTCGGGGCTCGCAACCCCCTCTTCTAAGAGCCTGCATGCCTCCACCCACATTGCGTGGAGCAGCCTGTTGACGGCGAAACCGGCAACATCCTTTACCCGCACCGGTTCCTTGCCGATCGTGCGGCAGCATTCCATCATGAACTCCACTGCGCTCTCATCGGTGTCGAGCGCCGGGATCACCTCGACCAGCTTCATGACGAACGCCGGGGAGAAGAAATGTGCTCCCAGAAACTTCCCGATTCTCTGCGGCCCCACGGAGGTGGCCAGAAGGGTGATGGGCAGGCTCGATGTGTTGGTGGCGAAGACGCATTCGGGTTTGCAGAGGGTATCCAGACGCGAGAATACCTCTTTCTTCGTGTTGAAGTCTTCAAACACGGCCTCGACCACGAGATCCGCATCCTCAAAACCCTCGAACTTGTCGGTCAGGCTGATTCGATCGAGGGACGCTATCTTCTCTTCCTCGGTCATCTTGCCCTTCTTGATCGACTTGTCCAGAACGCCGCCCAGTCGCTCCTTTGCCCGCTGAGCGAGATCGAGGGAGATTTCATGGATGACCACATTGATACCCGATGCGGCAAAACACAGCGCAATCTCAGACCCCATCATGCCGGCACCGGCTACTCCTACTTTTTTGATATTTCCCATGATGAACTTACCCCCTGGGTGTATGTATTTCCCACATCAAATTTATTTTGATTTACTCTTTCTTTTATTCTGAATGCCATTCTATTCATTATCCCAGCCCTAGTCAACAGTTATTTTCCCTAGAAGGATCGATTATCTTACTTTATTTTTCCCACGTTACAATATTATTATCCTTATCCGGGTATCTTTCCCACCCTGAAACGCCCTGCCTTCTCGCGCATAAGCAGTAAATTGAATTTCTTTCCTTTTACCATGATCGTTCCCCAGGCTGTGTTTCTATCGTTCCTTGTAAACCTCGATAGAGTGAGCATAGTGCTCATCCCTTGATACATGAGGGTGCACCATGCCGATTCCATAAGAATGTTATTCAGTCATAGGGATTTATCAAGTGATTATATCAATAACCCTTCGCGACCCCTGATACTCCAGCGGTGCACGAAGATAACCGGCTTCGTAGCCTATAGCTCGAAGGCATGAAGAAGACGTACATGCTTGTGGTCTCGGACAAGGAATGTGTAGCCATCAACCCTGCCCAATACCGGCCCAAGGCAGTCCGTGGGTTCCAGCCGGGATGACAATCCGGAAGATATGCCGCCTGCTATGGAGGCCCGTTCTCCTCATGGGAGAAACAGCACTGCAAGGGTATCGATTGCTGCCTTCAATACCGCACCGGTGGCAGCCGGGATCAGCCCTGATCCTTCTATTGTCTGGCGCGCAAGAGCCTCTCAAGGAGTTCGTCGAGACTGGGTTTGCGTCTTGAGGGATGGAGCGGAGGCACCTTGAGCCTGCCCTCGGCGCACTGCCTCACCTCTTCGAGGCGGGTGACGCGGTGGCTCTCAAGATGCGGACCGATCTTTTCTCTCAGGAGGCGCACGACCATATCCACATCGTCCAGGGCATGGTGTTTCTGCTGTTCAGCGATCCCGAATGCCTTGAGCACCGTGATCAGCCGGTAGTTATAGAGGCGCGGCACTATGTTGCGGACAAGCTCAAGCACACAGAACCCGGGCTTCATGGTATCGGGCATGTTCATACGCCGGAAGGTGGGTGCCAGAACCCGGTCCCAGTCGAAGGAGAGATTGTACGAGGCAAGAGGCAGATCGCCGGCAAAAAGCCGGAACCGTTCAAGGGCCTCACGCGGGGGGCTGCCCTGATCTCTGAGATAGCTCCGGGTGTAACGGTGAATCCGGACGGCAGCGGGTTCCATGGGCACATCGAAGTTGATCAGCTCCCTGAACGGCTCACCTTCAGGCTCCCACCCTCGCATGATCCGTGCGGCAATCTCTACCGGATATACCGGATCAATGAGACCGGTTGTTTCGGTGTCGATGAGCACCCATCGATCGGGATGATTGTTTCCGCTGTCTGTCACCTGCTCAACCGCCTTGATAGGGAAGATTGCTTTAATCGCCGTTGCAGTAATATGCATGGGTATCGAATAAAATTCGCTCAAATACAAGAAAGAAATAGCTACGTCCGGTCTGCATCTCTAGCATTTTTCTTTGCTGTGTTCTTCCCGTCCTTGACCGGACAGGTGCGGCTCATTCAGGTCCGCGCGCCCAGCCTGGGGAGCAGCCATGCCTGAAGGAGAAACCAGGCACAGATGATGAGGATGAGGATCCCGATGTCGGCCATGATCAAACTCCTTGTCTGTTTAGATGATCAATCAAGGGTTTCTGGTGTGTCTTCCATAGGGAGAGTCGATTGCCGGTGCAGTCTGAAGACAAAAAAAAGGATGGCGGTTAGGGCATAGGACGCGCCATCCTAAAGAGGAGGTTTTATGTTTGTACTATTTGAGATGCGTGGCAACGGAAATGGATTCACATTTTGTGGGTAATTTCATAAATCCCCCGATGCGGTCTCCGTTCGAGGGAAATCCACTCCACATTAGCTCTTAATGTCTCTTTATCGGATATCATAAGATCCAGCAATCGCCCATTATTCCGATCTGCTCAATAGGCAATTTATATTTTTATTTCCTATTTAATCATGAGCGGCCGGAGAATTGTCTTCTGTTGGGGTGCCTGAGGGGGTTCCGTGGGATATACCCTCGAATAGGCTGGTGCTCAATGGGGCCGTAGGCCGGGAATACGGCCCGATCTTCGCGCAACTGCTCGGAGATGCTTAAGCTTCGCAGGAATGGATGCGCATGAAATCAGGACCTCCCACCCCGGCAGGCCTCATACCGGAGAGCATATAATCGCTGATCGGGATGAGAGGCTACTGAGTGCTGGTTTGCGGTACTAGACCTTATAGACGTTTGACGCCTGAGGCCCCTTCGGTCCATTCGTAATGTCAAATGTCACTCTCTGCCCCTCTTCGAGAGACCGGAAACCTTCCTGCTTGATGGATGTATGGTGTACGAAGACATCCTGCCCGTCATCAGAGGTAATGAAACCAAAGCCTTTTGAATCATTGAACCACTTTACTCTTCCTTGTGCCATGAAAGACCTCTTTCCAGATTCCCTGACCGGCATAGCCAGAGATCTGCTTGTTAGAATTTCTGAAAATGAGAATTATCGTGAATGAAATGATCCGTTGGCTTTTTGAAGTGAACCGAAGGTTGCATTCATACAGCACTTTTCATATCAGATAGATCTCTCTTTCAGATCTGTTGTGCCATTAGTGCAAATCTGGCGGCATGTCAACAAAAAACGATCTCATGAAAACTGAACAAAGGCCCTCTCGATCACTTCCCGATACCGAGCCTTCTCATGCGGGCCTGGAGCGTAGTCCGCTTCATGCCCAGGATTTCGGCGGCTCCTCCGGGACCTCCCAGCCTGCCGCGCGTAAGATCGAGCACGTGCAGGATATAGCGGCGCTGCATCTCGTCCATGGTGGGTGTGCCGTCAAAGGCGGAGTCAAATGCAGGCCGCGGAGCTGCAGGCAGATGGAGCGTAAGCCTGTCTCCTGATGAGAGAATGGCGCAGCGCTCGATCACGTTCCTCAACTCGCGCACATTACCGGGCCAGGAATATGCCGTGAGTGCCTTTTCATCTTCACGGGTCAGGGCGGGCAGACTCCGGTGATACTGTCTGCCATAATGTCTGAGAAACTCCCGTGCGAGCTCCACCACATCCTGCCCCCGGTCCCTGAGCGGCGGCACCGACAAAGGCACCACATTGAGCCGGAAATACAGGTCCTGCCGGAAGCGCCCCGAGGCCATGTCCCTGGTCAGGTCCCGGTTGGTGGCCGCGATGAGGCGGAAGTCCGACACGATGGTCCGCGTGCCGCCCACGCGCGAAAAGCTCTTTTCCTGGATGACCCTGAGCAGCTTCACCTGTGCGCTCAGGGGCACATCGCCGATCTCGTCGATGAAGAGGGTGCCACGGTGGGCCAGCTCAATCTTGCCCGGCTTCTGACGGTCGGCCCCGGTGAACGCGCCCTTTTCATGACCGAACAGCTCGCTCTCCACCAAAGTATCGGGTATGCTTGCCAGATTCACGGTCACAAAGGGGTTGTCTTTGCGGGTGCTCTTCTCATGTATTCTCCTGGCCAGAAGTTCCTTTCCCACGCCGGTCTCCCCGGTGATGAGCACCGTGGCGTCGCTCAGGGCCACCTGATCTGCGAGGGCCAGGAGAATTTGCATCACGGGGCTGCTTCCGATGATCGCCCCCGATGCAACATCCCCGTCTTCCGACGGACGGGCCGATACCACACGCGATCTGTCTGCCTCGATCATGCCCGCATAGCGGAGAATGCGATCGATGGAGAAGCTCACCTGCCTGGCGATGCGCAGCGCCGAGTCCCGGTCGAGGTCGAGGTTTCCACCTTCGTCATCTGCGCAGGAATGCTCGAGATAGAGAACCCCCCGGGTCTCGCCCCTGATCACCACCGGCAGGCAGATTATGGAGAGGACACGAGGTTCGCCATCCAAGTCGTGTCCGGCCGGGGCGCCCTTGAGTATCAGGGGTTCCCCGTTGCGGAAGGTCCTGAGCACAAGCCTGAGCGACTCCCGGAAAAGCTCCGATGAGATATCGGCCTTTTCGAGATTGCAGGCCGCCTTAAGCACTGGACGCCCTGTGTCGCGGCCCCCTGGATGCCAGAAGAGACCTCCCCGCTCCGCTCCGAAAAATCGGCTTGTGGCGGCAACGAGCCGGTTGAGGAGCTCGTCTCCGTCCGTGCTCGGAATAAACCCGTCCATCAGGTCCGCAAACCTCTCTGCCAGATCCTGCCTCCTGGTGCCTGGCCGCTGGTCTAAGCCGATACTCAGCAGGGGAACCAGGTCGTCGGGGAAAAAGTCCTGTCCATAGCCGCTCAGGCCCTCCCAGGCCATGAGGGCATAGTTCCGGGCGCCCGGCCTGTCCTTTGCCGCGAGCTTTACCCGGGCCATCTCCGCCCTGGTCTTGGCGAGCTCAACCGGATCTCCCGTGAGGTGCAGCTCGGTTTCGCTGGACTGAAGAAGGGCGAGTACATCCTCGTGGTCCGCCCCCCTCTCCTGGGCCTGGAGCGCGCGGATCCTTAGCGCTACGCCCCGCAGGTGATGGTTCGGCCCTTCGAGGACCCTCCTGATCTCCTGTTCGAAGGCCAGAGAAGGCATGGCAGGAAGAAGATCCTGGCGCTCGAACGCATAGAGCATCTCGAGATGCACGGGCCAGTTGTACTGAGGCCCGATGGATTCGGTATATGGCATATTCATGGTCATCCAGTAGGCATCCTCGATCCTGCCCTCGAAGTAGGCATGATAGGCAAGCCCTTTCCTGGTCACGTGAAGGGCCTGTTTGTTGTCGAGCTCGAGGGCCTCTTTCTGGGCTGCCTTGAGATGGGAGTAGGCCTCGCTCCTCCTGCCCATGATGATGAGCACGATGCCCAGCAGGGCCTCGTAGAAACATGCGTTGCGGTCATTCTTCTTCAGTCTGGCCCTGCGCCAGTGAGAATCCAGGAGTCCAACGGCCCGATGGTACTGGCCAAGGAGTGCGCTGATGTACCCGAGCGCCGAGGAAGAGGCAAGATACTCGGGAAGATAAGTGGGGACCCTCTTGCCTGACTGCGGGCTGTTCATCCGCCCCACCTGTTCGAACGCATCCAAAGCCTCTTTGTACATGCCCTTGAGGTAGTAGCAGATTCCACGGAACTCCGAGGAGATCGCCATGATGTCCTCGTCGCCCAGATCCTCCGCCTGTTGCAGCCCGGATGAGATGGAATCAAGCCCTCTGGCCGTTTCACCAATGAGGTAGCGGTAGAGTCCTGAGACAAGATCGATCCGCGCAAGGCTCCGCCGGTCGCCCAGGCGAACGGCCACGGGCTTCTCCCTCTCCAGGAGGGATGGTACCTCTCTGATGCCCTGGGCATGGACGATTCTGAGCCGGCATAGTTCATTGACGATCTGGACAAACAGGGCGTCCCAAAGGGGATCACCCAGATTCCGCCCGGCGATCCCGCAAGCGGTGTCGAGGAGGTCGATTGCGCGTTGGGCATCGCCTTCTTGAGTCGATTTTTCTGCAGCCGCCTGTGCAAGGAGCGCCGCATCGTAGTCGAGGCCGGCCTTGGCAAGAACAGCGATCCGCGCAGAAACGGGGAGGCTGTCCTGAAGGTCAGGGCGTTGAATCTGAGCTGCCAGGGAGGCCGCACGCTTTTTCGTGTTTATCCTTAAGAGCCTGCGCATGATGTGCTGAGGCAGGTCCGCAGCCAGAGCAATGCTTCCGTCTTCAGCCTGCTCTACGATGCCCAGCGACACAAATTTTTCCACCCGCGAGCAAAGCTCCTGCTGCGTAAGCGGGGCAAGCCTTTCCAGAACATCCAGACTCACCGCTCCTGTCAGAATCTCCAAAACAGCCAGGGTCTGCCAGTCCGCCCTGCTCAGCTCCTTCATGAAAAACCTCCTTAAAATACGTCTGAGACCTTGCAATCAACGCATCCGGACGAATAAGACCTTCCCGTAAGAGGAATCACCGATACGCACTGATTCACGGGAAATCGCCCGGCTTTTCTCTATGCGTATCCTCTACCCATCAACACCTCTTCGTCAAGCCCATATGTGGGCTTGACGTTGCCCATATATGGGCTTTGTTATGACCATACAGCACCATTCATCCTAGGATTACAGGAGGTTGGGCAATTCTGCAGTATGGCATGAGGCATGCTTCATGACCCGGCATGCAGACACATACGTGTGCAACAACGAGCTCAAGGAACGGGTGAATTGCAAGGTTGTGCACAATGTCTGTGCTTATTGGTTTCTTGAAAAAATGGGCAGCACAAAACGCTGAAATTATGTTAAAATGACAAAACAATCTCAGAGAGGGGCATCAAGCCGGGCATCGGTAGCACTGCCGGTGTTCGCGGCCAAGTGGATTTTTCTGGAACCAGTTCAGAGAGGGGGTGCCGGGCAGGGGCTTTCTCAGCCCCATTCCGGACAGCCGGTAGAAATGCGGGATGCGGACGTGCCATAGCCGGGCCTTGCCTTAAAGCCGCATACCGCTGCTGAATATGTTTGAGCATATTAATGAAAAAAGGAGAGTGATATGAACTATTTGATTCAGCCGAAGAAGTATGTTTCGCTGATGGCGGACGAGGGTTCCCGGGCAATCATGGACAAGACCATTGCCTTTTTTGAAAACATGGGAAAAACCCGGCTCCTGGACGACTACAACAAGAAGGTTTGGTACCGTGAGTTCGTGGATTTCATCGGCCGCGAGCAGATCTTCGCCAAGCTTCTCACCCCGAAGGAGTATGCCGGCGGCGACCCCGACTGCCGCTGGGACACGGCGCGAAACAGCGAGTACAGCGAGCTGCTCGCATTCTACGGGCTGGGATACTGGTATTGCTTCCAGGTAACCATCCTGGGCCTGGGCCCCATCTGGATGAGCCCCAACGAGACGGCCAAGAAAAAGGCGGCAAAGCTCCTCAAAGAGGGGGCCATCTTCGCGTTCGGCCTCTCCGAGCGGACCCACGGCGCCGACATCTACTCCACCGAGACGGCGCTCATCCCGAACGGCGACGGCACCTACCGGGCCAACGGCGAGAAGTACTATATCGGAAACGGCAACGAGGCCGAGATGGTCTCTACCCTTGGCAAGGTCAAGGACGGCACGGACGACTATGTCTTCTTCGTCACCAACTACCGGCACAAGGCCTATGAGCTGAAGAAAAATGTCATCTCCCACCAGGAGTACGTGTCCAACTTCGCCCTGCACGACTATCCCATCACCGAGGACGATATCCTCTCGCGCGGGCCGCACGCATGGGACTCGGCGCTCAACACCGTGAATATCGGCAAGTTCAACATCGGCCCGGCATCAATGGGCCTGGCCGAGCACTGCTTCTATGAGGCCATCACGCACGCGTCAAACCGCATCCTCTATGGCATGAAGGTCACGGACATGCCCCATGTGCGTAAAAACTTCATGGATGCCTGGCTGAGGCTGGTCGCCATGAAGATGTACCAGCGCCGCGCCACCGATTACTTCCGGGGCGCTCATGCAAACGACCGCCGCTACCTGCTCTATAACCCCACCAGCAAGATGAAGGTGACGCTCCAGTCCGAGGAGGTGGTCAACCTGCTCTGGGACGTCATCGCGGCCAAGGGCTTCGAGAAGGATACCTACTTCCACATGGCCGCCTCCGACATGCGCGGCCCGTCCAAGCTCGAGGGAACGGTGCACGTAAATGTGCAGCTCATCCGCAAGTTCATGAAAAACTACTTCTTCAACCCGGCCGAGTATGCGCCGGTGGAGCCTGATTTCTCGCTTAAGGACGACGCGTTCCTCTTCGACCAGGGCCCGACCAAGGGACTGGGCAAGGTGCAGTTCCACGACTACCGGCCGGTCTTCGAGGCCAGCAAGGACCTGCCCAACGTGGCCACCTTCATGAAGCAGACCGAGATCTTCAAGAATATGCTGGAGAAGGCGGGCCCGGACAAGATGCAGGATATGGACCCATCGTGGTCTCTGCCGCTGGGCGAGATGTTTTCCATCGTGGTCTACGGCCAGCTCATCCTCGAGCAGGCCGGGTTTGACAAGACCGATCCGGACATCGTCAACCAGATCTTCGACTTCATGGTGCGCGACTTCTCGCTCTTCGCCCTGCAGATCTACGGCAACCATAGCACCAAGGACGAGCAGAGGGCGTACTGCAGGGATATCATGCTCATCAAGGCAGTGCCCGATCCGGCGCAGTATAACAGGGTCTGGGAGAATTACGTCTCTGTGCTCAACGGCGAGTACGCGATGAACGAGTAGCGAGGAGAAAAAGGCGGCTGAAACGCTCGCGCGGGCCAAGCCGTCTATTACAGGAAAGGACTTTTCAAGGGAAAAGGGGGGAGCGTCTCCTCCCCTCTTTCCTTGCGGTTTTTCAAGACTTGAGCGGCAATGGGGGAGAGCACATCGGGCAATCTCCCGCTGCTCTCGCAGGGCCGCTTATCTCCCGGCTTATCACCTGCAGCCGGCTACAGGATCTCTAGAACTTGTACGACAGCTCGGCGTGGTATTGGACCGCCTCGGGCTCGTTGTCCCGCTCAAGCGCCTCATAGATATAGACATTGCCTCCCACAGTGAAACACTTGGTCACATTGAAATCGAGACTGATGATGTGTCCCTTGAGATCCGTATCCCCCACCCCGTCTCCGAAGGTGGCATCGGTGAGTCCGGGCACAAAGGCATCGGCGCCCAGCTCCGCATAGGTATACTCCAGCACGAAGCGCATGAATTCCACCTCGATCCCGGCCGTCCAGCCCACATTTTCCTCCTCGGGATCGAGGGTGCCTCCCAGTATGCTCTGTCCAGCGTTTCCTTCGGCACCGATGTTCTTGAACACCTGCCCGTACACCGTAAGCCCGATATCGCCAAAATCCATCTCGGCACTGGCGTACAGGTCGATCACATCGAACTCGTAGTCAGGGTCGAGGTTGGGATTGTCCCGCCTGAACTGTCGCTCGAAATCCCCGTCAAAGTCGTAGTATGCAATGGCAACACTGATCCCGGCATCCTGTAGCTCGATTTCCGTGCCTGCCTGTACGGCATAGAGGATCCCGAAGTCCTGATCGACCTCGATCTGGATGACGTCGTATCCTCCGGCCGTCACGAAGAACATGCCGGGGTCGATCTGAAGGGTGAACCCGGCAGGGCGCACGTCGCTGTCCCAGAGAAGCCAGCTCGTCTGATAAGGGTTCTTCTGCTGCCCTGCGATGAACGTCACCGGTTCGATATTATGACTTGCATAGGCGTAATCGAGGCGTATGTCCCCGGTCTCGAAATACTCCTCTTCGCTCCAGGTATCCAGCGTGGAGGTGGCGGCCGGCCCTCCGGTCGCAAGCCCTGCGCTCAACTGCCAGTTCTCGCCTCGGCTCTTCCAGTCAAACCCCAGCCTGAACCTTGTCCGGATGCGGTCCCGGGTTTCGTCGGGCTCCGCCGGATTGTCCAGATCCAGAAGCTCATACCGTATCAACATGTCGCCTTTAAGGGTGAGGTTCTCGATACAGTCCCGCAGGGTAACATCGCCTGCTGTCTGCTCTTCATCGGCCTGGCCGTTCTCCTGCCCGAGGAGCGGGACCGGGAGAAGCAGGCAAACGATCAGGGAAGTGCATAAGAACATCCTGAGCTTCATTATTCCTCCTCCTATATTGGTAGCTGTAGATGGCGATCACAAAGGTGTTATTTGGTTTATGCAGACATACATAAATAATACGATGACGTGATCATCACTCAAGGAGGGAAACTGCATCATTGATATGAAGTAATGCATG
>Ga0208461_1002738_pt1 | contig 14125 bp, 13 predicted proteins | sample AD_JPNTR4_MetaG_FD_184448 | JGI IMG/M metagenome (GOLD analysis project Ga0208461, IMG submission 184448) | Active sludge microbial communities of municipal wastewater-treating anaerobic digesters from Japan - AD_JPNTR4_MetaG (SPAdes) (version 2) | ecosystem: Engineered > Bioreactor > Anaerobic... | reverse complement strand
AAGACGCTTCACCGCCGTGGTTATGGAGGGCATCACACCATGAGCAAACTGGTTTTATAGTCCCCGTCGCGTAATACCGGGAAGAAACGGGGAGTTTATATCACAGAACCGTTGATTTGATGGCCTCAGATCCTCAAACACAATCGTACCGAACCGATCCACCACCTTCCGGGAGGTCTGGTGAGCAAAATCGAGCCGTCTGTTGGCGATCCGTTCATGGACGTGTGCAACGATCTTCCGGGCCTTCTTCCGTTCAGGAGTGCCTTTCTCTGCTTTTGAAAGCCTCCTCTGCGCCTTTGCGAGAGCCTTCTCATCGGTGCGGAAGAACCCGGGGGTTTTCGATCTTCTCCCCGTTTGAGAGGGTGGCGAAGGACTCGAGACCTACATCGATCCCGACTGCGGTCTCCTTCTGTGGGAGAGGAGAGGGATCGTACTCGACCGAGAAGCAGGCATACCACTTCCCGGTTGAAGACCGACAAATCGTGAGGGTCTTGATCGTTCCTTCAATAGGGCGGTGGAGGAGGATCTTCACGTCTCCGATCTTTGAGAGATGGAGGTGATCTCCCTCAAGTTTGAACCCGGACTGTTTGTACGTGATACTGTCGTATCGCCCCTTCCCCTTGAAGCCTGGGTATCCGGGGTTCTCCCCTGCCTTCACCCGCCGGAAGAAGGCTTTGAAGGCAAGATCAACGCGCATTTGAACGTTCTGGAGAACCTGAGAATAAACCTGGTTCAGATCGGGTCGTTCCTTCTTCCACTCTGTCAGGATCTTGTTGGTTTCATATAGAGAGATAGAACGCTGCTCCTGCTCCCATGCGTTCTTTCGCAATGCGAGCGTATCGTTATAGACCCACCGGCATATCTCCAGCGTCTGCTCAAGCAGAGTCGATACCCGATATGCCTTACGCATTATAGTCTCATACGCCAAGGTGCGCAATATGGTTATCGATGGACGGCATTTATCCCCGCACTAAAGTGTGGGGCCTTCTGCCTGTTTTCTTCGTAAAAGGATGCAAATAACACACTGACGATAAAAAAGGTTTTTAGTGCCGGAAGTGGCGAACCCCGGTGAAGACCATCGCGACGTTGAGCCTGTTCGCCGCGTCGATGACCTCCTGGTCGCGGATGGACCCTCCAGGCTGGACGAGCGCGGTCGCCCCTGCCGCCGCTGCAACTTCCAGCGTATCGGGGAACGGGAGGAACGCATCTGATGCCACCGCCGATCCAGCAAGGGATTTTCGGGCCTTCCTGACCGCGATCTCCGCTGACTCGACCCGGTTCATCTGCCCGGCTCCGATCCCGATGACCGCTTTCTCGTCGGCGAATACGATGGCGTTACTCTTCGTGTGTTTGCAGACCTTCCAGGCGAGTTCCATTGCCAGCATCTCATGGGCCGTTGGTTCCCGCTCGCTCACGACCCGCCAGTTCTCCCGGTATGGTTCTGTGCGCTGGACCAGGATGCCGCCGTCGATGCTCCGGATCTCATCATGGATGACAGGGTGGGGAAGCCGGAGCACCCGCATATTTTCCTTGGCTTTCATAATCTCAAGCGCGCCAGTCGTGTAGGATGGAGCGATCAGAACTTCGACGAACGTCTTTGTGATCTCGCGGGCAACATCCTCCGTCACCTCCTTGTTCACGGCGACGATCGAACCATAGGCTGAGACTGGATCAACCTCCCGGGCGGCGATATAAGTCTCAAGGAGTCCGTTCCCGATAGCCACACCACAGGGGTTGTTGTGCTTGACTATGACAGCAGCACACCCATCATTAAACTCCCGGAGCAGCCCGACCGCTGCATGAACGTCAAGATAATTGTTGTATGACATCTGCCTGCCTTGGAGCGGCTCTTCGCCGGCGATACCCGCTTCCCCGTAGACCGCTGCCGCCTGATGGGGATTTTCGCCGTAACGCAGCGTTCTACCTCCCCTGTGTTGGAGAGTGAGAATCGTCGGGAATGGCCGGCCGATACCGGTGAAGTAGTTTGAGATCGCTCCGTCGTAGGCTGCGGTTCGGGCGAACGCCTTTGCAGCGAGGTTCAGGCGCTCTTCGGCTGTGAAACCGCCTCTCCTGATGGCCTCTGCAACTTTGTCGTAATCAGCGGGATCCACCACCACGGCAACGTATCTGTGGTTCTTTGCCGCCGCCCGCACCATCGCCGGGCCGCCGATATCGATGTACTCGATCACCTTATCGATCGGGAGCCCCTTCCCGCTCATAGCCTCGAAGGGATAGAGGTTCACCACGACGAGGTCGATAGGCTCTATGCCGTGTTCCTGCATCAGAGCGTCGTCGATACCCCGGCGGCCCAGGATCCCGCCGTGAATCTTTGGATGAAGGGTCTTGACCCTGCCATCCATCATCTCGGGAGAACCGGTATAGGCGGATACATCGGTGAAAGGGATCCCCGCCTTATCCAGCGCCGCCCCGGTTCCTCCCGAACTCAGGATACGGTAATCGTGCTCGATGAGCACCTTTGCGAGATCGACGATGCCTGTCTTGTCCCAGACAGACAGCAGTGCCCATTTCATGGTTACACGTAAGTGAGGTGGAGTGATATATCTGGCGCTAGCCGCAAAACCGGTTGGCAAATATGGCGATCCCTTCCCGGAAGATTTTTATCCCACCGGAAGAATTTCTGTGGATTTGCGTCTGATCGTAAATTAGACAAATGAGAGGGGATAAATGCCCACACTGATAGTTAATAATATATAGAACCCCATTACAATAAATAATAAACACATGATACTTTTTAAAAGCAGGTTAGGCGTATGAAGGAAGATACATCCAAACCACCTGGGGAGCAACAGGCTCTTGCAGAAAAGGCGGATGCGGCATCTCGAGAGCGTGAAGAGGTGCAAACGTCATATGATGAACTGAAATCGGCATACGATGACCTTAACAACCGGTATCTCCGGCTTGCAGCAGATTTTGAGAACTACCGCAAAAGGATGGCCCGTGAACTTGAGAACCTGGCGAGGCTTGCCATCGAGGATCTCGCGGTCGAGTTGCTCGAAGTTGTGGACAACTTCGAGCGGGCGGAGAAAGCCGAGGCTGGCGGTCTTGGAGAAGGTATGCAGCAGATACAAAAACTCCTTATAGACATCCTGGAACGGCACGGTATCAAGCCTATCGAGTGCCTTAACCGACCTTTTGACCCGGAATGCCAGGAGGCTATCGCCTGCGTCCCGTCGGAGGCGGAGGAGGGCAGCGTGATCGAGGAGGTCGTTCGCGGCTACTGCATGCAGGATAAGGTCATCAGATGCGCAAAAGTTGTAGTGTCTAAAGGAAAGGAGGAATAACCACATGGTTTCAGAGAAGGTCATTGGCATCGATCTTGGAACAACCAACTCATGCATGGCGATCATGGAAGGCGGGCGGCCGACGGTCATACCCAACGCGGAAGGCGGCAGGACCACCCCCTCGGTCGTGGCGTTCACAAAAGACGGGGAGAGACTGGTCGGCAGCGCAGCAAAACGGCAGGCGATCACTAACCCGGAACGCACCATCCAGTCGATCAAACGCAAGATGGGCACAAGCGAGAAGGTCACCATCGGGGACAAAACCTACAGCCCGCAGGAGATCTCCGCGATGATCCTCCAGAAGTTAAAGGTGGATGCGGAGCAGTACCTGGGTGAAAAGATCACAAAAGCGGTCATCACGGTGCCCGCCTACTTCAACGATGCCCAGCGGCAGGCGACCAAAGACGCAGGGAAGATCGCAGGCCTCGAGGTGCTCCGGATCATCAACGAACCGACCGCAAGCGCTCTTGCTTACGGTATCGACAGGGAGGAGGAGGCAACGGTGCTCGTCTACGACCTGGGAGGCGGCACATTTGATGTATCCATCCTCCAGCTCGGGGATGGCGTCTTTGAGGTCAAGGCAACCGCTGGCATAAACCATCTCGGCGGCGACGACTTTGACAAAAGGATAGTCGACTACCTGGTCGATGAGTTCCGGAAGAAGGAAGGAATCGATCTCCGGAAAGACCGGGTTGCCATGCAGCGTCTGCGTGATGCGGCCGAGAACGCAAAGATCGAGTTATCATCCGTCCAGAAGACCAACATCAACCTTCCCTACATAACCACCACGGAGAGCGGCCCTAAATTCCTGGACATCGATCTCACCCGAGCGAAGTTTGAGAGTCTCATCGCCGACCTGGTGGACTCGACCATCGGACCGGTGAAACAGGCTCTGGCCGATGCCAAACTGAGTCCGGAAGATATCGATCACGTTCTCCTTGTAGGGGGGTCAACCAGGGTTCCGCTGGTCCAGGAGACTGTGAGAAAGATCCTCAAGAAGGAGCCTGACAAAGGTATCAATCCGGACGAGTGTGTTGCACTGGGTGCTGCTATACAGGCAGGCGTCCTCACCGGGGAGACTAAAGATGTCCTTCTGCTGGATGTGACCCCGCTCTCGCTTGGCATCGAGACGCTTGGCGGCATCGCGACGAAACTGATCGAGCGCAACACCACCATCCCGACGCGGAAGAGCCAGATCTTCTCGACCGCCGCCGATGGACAGACATCGGTCGAGATCCACGTTGTGCAGGGCGAGCGGGCGCTCGCGAAGGATAACTTTACACTTGGCCGGTTCCAGCTGACAGGGATTCCGCCCGCGCCACGCGGCGTTCCGCAGATCGAGGTGACCTTCGATATCGATGCAAACGGTATTGTCCATGTGTCGGCAAAGGATCTCGGTACCGGGAACGAGCAGTCGATCACCATCAAACCGCAGGACTCCCGCCCATCCGAAGCGGAGATCCAGCGGATGATGGACGAGGCCAGGAGGTTTGAGGAGGAGGACCGGAAGAAGCGCGAGGAGATTGAGCTGCGCAATGCCGCCGATACCGCGATCTTCACTGCGGAGCGGGCGATCAAGGATGCAAAGGACACCATCGAGACCTCTGACAGGGAGAGGATTGAGAGTGCGATCGCCGATCTCAAGAAGGCTCTCGAGGGTGACGACACCGAGGCGATCCGGCAGAAGATGGATGCCCTGACCGAAGCGGTATATGCATTCACGACAAAGGTGTACCAGCGTGCGCAGGCGGGGACTGCCGCGGGGAAGGATGACAACGTCGTCGATGCTGATTACGAAGTCAAAGAGTGAGAGGAATGGGTCCGGAAAGCTACTATGATACCCTCGGCGTTTCACGCGACGCTGACGATAAGGAGATCAAGAAAGCCTACCGGAACCTTGCACGAAAGTATCACCCAGACGTCTGTAAAGAGCCTGGGGCCGAAGAGCGTTTCAAGAAGATCAACGAGGCTTACAGTGTCCTCTCCGATCCCGAGAAACGCGCCCAGTACGACCGTATGGGGCACGAGGCCTACAGCAGCGCTTCCCGCGGTTCATACTCCGGTGGTGGATATTCCAGCGGGTTCAGCGCTGACTTCTCCGGGTTCGGGGATATATTTGAGACCTTCTTTGGCGGTGGGTTTGCAGGCGGGGGGAGGCAGCATACTGGCCCGCGGCCGGGTGCGGACATCCTGGTGAAGTTGCGGATCACGCTCGATGAGGCCGTGTTCGGGACGGAGAAGGAGGTCGAAGTAGAACATGTCGAGCCCTGCCTCGAGTGCGATGGAACCGGGAGCGAGACGAAGAAGACCGTTACCTGTCCGACCTGTGGCGGGACCGGGCAGATGCGGCAGATGAGCCAGTCTCTCTTCGGGAACTTCGTACGGATGAGCACATGCAGCACCTGCAACGGCCAGGGGAGGGTTCCGGAGACGCGGTGCAGGGCATGCAACGGCACCGGCCACCGGCGTGCCCGGCGGACGGTGAAGGTCCGGATCCCGCCGGGCGTGGATACGGGCATGCGTCTCCGGATGGAGGGCTACGGCGACTTTGGCGACTACGGTGCGCCGCCGGGCGACCTTTATGTGGAGATCACCGTCGCGCCGAACAGGGAGTTCACCCGTCGTGGCGACGACCTGGAGACCACTGTCGATATCACCCCGGCACAGGCGGCGCTGGGCTCTGAGGTGGAGGTGCAGACGATCGACGGGCGCACGGTCAGCCTCAGTGTCCCGGCCGGAGTGCAGCACGATACCCGGCTAAGGATACGCGGTGAGGGTGTGCGCTGGCAGACAAAGCCCGGGGATCTACTGGTGCGGGTGAGGATCGTCATCCCCGAGCGCTTGACGGACGAGGAGCGGGAGTTGTATGAGCGTCTGCTCGAAGTGGAGGGGCACAAACCCTCTTCTGTGAAGGGCGCGAAGAAGGGCAAGGGCTTCTTCCACGATGTTGTCGATCGGATGAAAGAGACTGTGAAGTGATGGTCTTTCCTGGCTTTGGTGTCTGGTTTTTTCTGTTTTTCGGGCTGATGCGGATCCGCCGATCTTGTTGTTATACCCGGCATGCCCAATACCGTGAGGATGAAACTGCTTTTTGAACTCTCCGGTGAGCACCCTGACCTGCCGGTCGCGGAGCTCGAGTGCGTGGGCAGGGTGCTCTCCCGGCGGACGCAGGTTGCGGTTGCGGAATGCCCTGACCCGGAGGCTACCAGACGGCTTTCCCTGACGCACGTGGTTATGGAGTATCTCGGCGAGTGCGAACCTACGGCTGCAGCGTTTGGGGGTCTGCTTCGGGACCTTGGCATCACGACCACACGACCGTTTGCCGGCAGGGTGAAGACCGTTCAGGGGGCGCGTATGGACATATCTAGCCTTGAGGCAGAGAGGATGATCGGGAGCCTTATTGCCGGCCCGGTCTCGCTCCGCAATCCTATCGAAGAGTACCGTGCCATCGTCTCAGATGATCGCTGTTACTTCGGCCGCGTAATTTTCCGGATCGACCGGGGGGCGTTTGAGGCCCGGAACCCCACGCGTCGGCCATTCTTCCACCCTGGCGTGATGATGCCCCGGATAGCCAGGGCGCTCGTCAACATCTCTCTTGTCGCGCCAGGTGAACGGCTCTTTGACCCCTTCTGCGGCACAGGCGGGATCCTCCTTGAGGCGAGGGAGGTAGGTGCCAGGATCCTTGGGAGTGATTTTGACCCCGAGATGATCGAGGGCTGCAGGCGCAACCTCCCTGGCCCGGATGTGATGGTTGCAGATGCCGCGGCAGTCCCCATCCGTGACAGTGCTATCGACGCCGTTGTGACAGATCTGCCCTACGGCCAGTCGGTCAGGGTCCGCGCAGAGAGCATGGACCAGTTGTACGACGGGTCGCTTGCGGAGATCCGGCGGATCCTTCGGCCGGGGCGGCGCGCGGTCGTTGTGACGAACCGTGACATAACGTCCATCGCCGCCTGCTATTTCACCATCCTGCAGGAGCACGAGCAGCGGGTGCACAAGAGCCTGACTCGCCGGATCCTGGTGCTCTCCTGAGGTCGTCCCCGCCCGGTTTTATGACTCAGGGGTTGAATATTATCTGTGGAAATTAATTTTAAACTATACGGCCTGTATCTCGTCCGGTGGCAACTCTCGACGCCGATCCTGGCCGGGGTGCTTGCGTTGCTCGGCAGCCTTGGGGCGCTTGCCGCGACGATAATCGCCAACCTGGTGGGAGGTCTCATCTTCTTCTGGGTCGATCGGTTTATCTTCACCTCCGAGACCCTCGCCGCACAGTGGGAGGTGAGAGACGATATCAGGTGCGTGGACTGCGGCAGGGTTGCCCGGGGTTACCGCCTCGTCAGGGCAAAGAACTACGACAGAACCAGCGACCCGGCGCCAGAGTTTCGATGTGAGGCATGCTCGAAGAAGAAGTCTGATGAACTCAAGAAACGTGGTATCGATCATTAAGAGGGGTTTGAACCTGGAAAGAGAACCTCTCCTTTGCGCTGCAGACTCTCTCTGCGGCAATCGGGTTCTTTCTGGCGGCAAGGCAGATCATCTCCAGGTTCCCTGTCTAGTTGGGTTTAGAATCCTGTTTGCTGCCACCGGATCGCTGGAGGGGAGTTTTTTCCTGAAAATTCAAGCCGGCCGGGGTTCTGCATCCTCTTTTGAGACTATGGTGCCGACGAACGCGCCCTCCGCGATCGCCCGGTAGAGGTTATCCGGTTCACGGCCGTCGATCACCAGAAGAGGGATCCCGGAGCGTTCAATAACTTTCCCGGCCACGATATCGAGAACGGTGTTGGCGCCCGCGTTCATTCTGTTTGCTGTGAGGATCTCCAGGAGTTCTCGCGGAGTGAGGTGTTCGTGCCTCACCGCACTGGCATCTTTCTTCGGGTCGGCGCTGTATATCCCGTCGATCGACGTGGCGTTGATGAGGAGGTCGGCACCAACGCTCTCGGCAAGCACCGCCGATACGGCGTCAGTCGTCTGTGCAGGAGTGATCCCGCCCATGACCACGATCTTTCCGCTCAGCGCGAACTCAAGCGCCTCTGTGTAGTTCTCGGCAACACGCGGGTAGGCCGCCTCGCCGAGGCCGGCGATGAGAAGACGCGCGTTCAGCCTGGTCACCATGATGCCGAGTTCGTCCGCCGCTGCCTCGCCGGCGCCAAGGCCGCGAGCGACCCCGATGTACCTGCGCGCCTCCCCGCCACCGCCGACAACAATGAACAGCCGGCATATCCCGGAGATCTTTTTCAGAACGGATACGTATCGAGCGATATTGTTCGATTCAAGCGAGGGGACCAGAATCGAGCCGCCCAGAGATATAACGATCTTCTTCATCCCACCCTATTATTACCCGGATATCACTCATATACCTGTTGTGAAGATGCTGCACTGCCCGGTCTGCAACTCAACCGATGTATGGCCGGTTACCGGAGGATACATCGGTTTTCTCTACCGCTGCAAGCGTTGCGGGTATCGCGGTGCCCTGGTTGTTGAGTATGATAGAGAGGCTGGAGAGGTGGATAAGCGGCACCTCCCGCAATAACTATCATGCTTCCCGACAGGGGGAGATCATATGCATGAGGCGCGACTCTACCAGAAACTGGAGGATAACACCGTCAGGTGCTCGCTCTGCGCCCACAGGTGCACCATTAAAGATGGGAAGCATGGTATCTGCGGTGTCCGCATCAACCGCGGCGGCACGCTGTATGCCGCCACATTCGGCAAGGTGATCGCTGAAGCGGTCGATCCCATCGAGAAGAAACCGCTGTATCATTTCCTGCCGGGAAGCCTCTCTTACTCGCTTGGCAGCGTTGGCTGCAACTTCCACTGTGTGCACTGCCAGAACTGGCAGATCTCCCAGCAAACTCTGGATATGGGAGGGTTCAGGGATATCAGCCCCGAGATGGGGGTGGAGCGGGCGATTGCGTCGGGTTCTGCAAGCATCGCCTGGACATACAACGAGCCCACCATATGGCACGAGTATCCGCTTGAGATGGGAGCGCTTGCACGGCAGAAGGGTCTTGGAACGGTCTATGTCACGAACGGCTACATCACCGAGGAGGGGTTGCGCGACCTCGCCGGTATGCTCAACGCCTTCCGTGTTGACATCAAATCGTTCTCTGATGCCTTCTACCGGAAGGTCTGCGGCGGAAGGCTTCAGCCCGTCCTTGACGCAGCGTTGCTTGCAAAGGAACTCGGTATGCATATCGAGACGGTTACACTTGTCATCCCGGGCCAGAACGACTCTATGGAGGAGATGGAGGGGCTCATCCGGTGGGTGGTTGAGAACCTCGGACCCGATACGCCGATGCACTTCACCCGGTTCCACCCTGAATACAGGATGCTGGATGTCTGGCCGACACCGGTCAGGACGCTTGAGAAGGTTTACGAACGGGCAAAAGAGCTCGGGATCAACTACCCGTACCTGGGAAACGTCGGAGGCCACCCTTACGAGAGCACCTACTGCCCATCCTGCGGAAACCTCATCATCGAGCGGGCGGGCTACGCCATACGGATACGGGGGCTTGAAGGGCATTCCTGCACGAGATGCGGGGGGCATATCGAGTATGTCTCGGAGATCCGGTGAACGCCGTTTCCTGACCGACAGGATGCTCGGGACGCTGACGCGCTACCTCCGGTTCATGGGGTATGACACACTGAGTGCAAACGGCCTCTCCCCCGGCAGCACGCGGGAAGACTCCCTGCTGCTCGAGATCGCGGGTCAGGAGGATCGTGTCCTCCTGACCCGCGACCGGGAACTCGCGCGCCGTGGCGGTGAGCAGGCGGTCTACATCGCTTCTGAAGATATCCTGTCACAGATCCGGCAACTTGCCGACGTCGGTCTGATCGAGCCGGTGGTCAGGATGAGTCGCTGTTCACTCTGCAACACGCGCCTTCGACCGGCCACACAGCGTGAGATCCGGGAGACCCCATACGCCCCGCCCTCCCCCCCGGAAAGGGAGTTCTGGTGGTGCCCCGCCTGCCGGAAACTCTACTGGATGGGGTCGCATGGGGCTCGTATTGAGCGACGGCTGAAAGAGGTGCGCCCGGGCTCCTGAAACCGGGTTAGCGGGGTGCGTGGTCAGGCGCGGCTGCGGATCCTGCAAGCGCGAGGAAGACAGCAAACGCCGCGGAGGGCGAGATCATCCCCGCCTCTATCTCCGTATCTCAGCCGAACGCTCTCTTTTTGGAGAACAACGCTGCGGTCTATCCTGGCTGGAGCAGGTGTGCGAGGCAGAAACGGGAGTCCCGGCAGCGAGAGAGGGGTATACCTGGCCTAACAGATCTGCTCGATGAAGTTCTCCAGGATCTTCAGCCCCACCGCACCGCTCTTCTCCGGGTGGAACTGGAGACCGTATGTCTGCCCGCACCTGACCGCGGATGCAAACGGGTGGATGTAGGTGGTGCTCGCGATGGTGCTCTCCGGTGCGGCCGCCGCGTAGTAGGAGTGGACAAAGTAGACGTACTCCTCCTCATGCAGCCCATCGAAGAGAGGCGCCCCCGCCTGGATGCGTATGGTGTTCCAGCCCATATGCGGCACTTTCTCCCCGCCGGTCGGTACAAACCGCCTGACCTCCCCCGGTATCAGCCCGAGCCCCCGGTGGAGCCCGTGCTCTTCGCTCGAGTCCATGAGCATCTGCATACCTAGACAGATCCCGAGCAGCGGCGTCTCGCGAGCGGCGTTGACGACTGTCGCCTGGAGATCACCGAGCATCTCCATCCCCTCGCGAAACGCTCCCACACCCGGGAGAACGATTCCATCCGCTGCCGTGATCTCCTCAGCATCCCCCGTTGTCCTGGGCGCCGCTCCAGCCCGCTCCAGGCCGCGAAAGACGCTGCGCAGGTTGCCAAGACCATAATCAATTATAACTATCTTCTTCTTCATCGGAACTACCTTGTCTTCGCCAGAGTCCAGACTCGATCCAGTCCGGATCGAGCCCCTGCTTCTCCTGCCAGCGGGCGAGTTTCTCGTGCCACATCTTCATGAGTTCGGGATGTGTCTCCCCGATGATCGCAAACGTCGCGAGATCGCTTGAGGGGCACATGAAACAGCCGATGCGGTCAAGCCCCCGCTCGTAGAGACGGTTGTATGGCGCCTTCTCGCGGAAGATGTAGAGCCAGACGTGCATCGCCGTCCACTGCTGGATGGGGGCTGCTGAGACCTGTTGCGGGACGTGCGGGTTTCGCCAGACCCGCCTGCTCCGCATCCGGCGCACCGACTCGTACTTCCGCTGCCCTATGAACGAGAGGCACTCGCCCCAGTTCTCCTCGATCAGGCGGCCGACGGGATGGAGTTTGCAGACACGGCAGCACCAGCGGTTATCGACAGCCGGGGGGCCGTTCTCCTCGAACGTCTCCCAGAACGCCTCTTTGTCACAGGCGCTGAAGACCTCTAGACCGTATCGCCTCGCCACTTCATCGACGTTCTCATAGGTTTCAGGGAACTCAAGCCCTGTATCGGAAAACAGGATAGGCACCGCCCCGATTGCCTTTAAGACGATCAGGAGGGTTGCAAGACTGTCTTTTCCGCCCGAGTAGGAGATGGTCGGGGTGTGCGGGTTCTGTTCTGCAGCCTCCCTGACGAACCTGATGCTTGCGGCCTCGTAATCGGCGAGGACGGGTTCGTTTGCCCTGACGGTGTCCTCCCAGGTCGCCTCACCCGGGAGGGGGGCAGCATCCAGGTTCTTGCGTGTCCGGACGACGACACCCCGCTCCATCGCTCCGGCGGTGGCGGCATCGACCTTTGCCCTCCCGACGCCGATACACTCGCCGTTTGCGCTCAGTATGAAGACCTCATCGCCCGCGGCAACGGCCGGGTCGATCGAGATGATGCCGGGCGCAAGTACGCTTGCCCCCTCGTCACGGATGGACGGGACTGCGCCATCGTCGACCACGACCCGGCGCCTGGTTGGCCGCATGTATGCCGCTGCCGCCCGCCGCGGCAGGGGTTCCCAGCGCCGCTCTCCCGGCAGGTATCGGACGGCACCCACGACGGCGCCGCCAAGGACGATCTCGTCCATCCTGTCCGCCGCAGGAACCTTGTTCAGGAGCGCGATATGCCCTTCCGGTATCAACGGCGCCCCGAAATGATCGCTGAATATCCGGTTGATCCGCTCGATGTCGTCGGGGAAGGCGGGGCGTGCGTCCCCCGGCGGTGTGACGGCTACCGGACGGGTCGGGCTGCCGCATGCACAAACCCCGGATAGCACTGGAACGTGGCAGGTGTCGCACCAGTGAAGCAGGATCTCGCCGAGATAGATGCGTGGCATTCTCATATCTGTTGGAGGGAAATGGATAAAATATTGGTGGTAATCTGCATTTTTCGTGGATAATCCCCTTGTGGGCACCATTTTCCAATCTTTTCAGTCGGGTGCGGATCGGGGGACAGGATTAAATACATCCTGGTTGTCATAGTATTGTCATGTTCAATCATGTAGAATTATATCTGCCGGAGCTTTCCGGGGCTTTTGGCAATTCTATGCTGCGGGAGTGGCAGTTCAGGATCAGTCTGGACATTCAATTTCCGGCAGGCGATGGTTACACCTCTACTCAGGTGAGGTGTATGGGGTGAGAGAGCATGCATGAGATTGGAAGTGGAGGGATGGCATCGATGCGGTTTGCGCGAAAACCTCTGCGGAAGATCGAGATTCTGGGGCTGATAATATTCATACTGATGGCAGGGGTCATGCTCGCGGTGGGCGCTCTGCTCTTCTGCGACTGGCTTGACGCGCCAGGATCTGCACCTGCAGGCAGCCCGGCCGATCCTGGCCCGGTATTGTCTTTCAGGAGTATTGCCGGTGCAATCCCGCTCATTCCTCTTGTTGTAGGTGTCGAGGTCGCAGGAGCTCTCTCCCTGACCGTGCTTTATCTGGTCTCCGCACTCAGGCGCAGGAAGTAGCGCTCCTCCGGTGCGCTCTCCTGCTGTTGTGTTTCCTTGAGCGGGGAAAAATGCCTATTCCTTCTTTGAATCCGGTGTAACACTGTTGGGATACGGTAAATTTTATATCCCGACCGGTATACATCACGTATATCCCTCCCTGGGAAGGAGGTGTGTCATGGCAAAGGACAAGCGGTCACAGGACAAAAAAGCAGAAGAAAAGAAGGTAGAGAAGGGCCAGGAGAAGGCCAAGAAGAACTAAGCCTCCACATACTCACCTCATCTTTTTTTGTGCCCGGCGTGGATGCCACAGACAGTTTATATCCGTGTGTAAGGTGTATGGTGTCAACGGGTGGCATAATAAAGCGTATTTGCTGAAAGTACAAAGATCTTGCGTTTTGGAATATTTAGAGATATAGGGGTTAATGAGGATGATCAGTACACGAATGCAATACCTATTACCACCTCAGAACAGGTCGTATTTCGTATGAATAATGGCCCCTCCAGATATTTTCATCTGGTATGCCTGTGGCCCCAGAGGCATCATGTAGTTTTCCAGTTACGCCAGAGAGCCACTTCATTTCCTCTTAAATAAACTACTATTGTTTGCCAGCAACCTGCCCCGATCCGATATAGCAAGACAGGTACATTTCAGCGGGGGTGTAAAACTCCCCATTGCCGACGCCCCGGCCACCCCACAGATTGACCCCCAACCCAAAACAATTAAGTGCCAGCATGGCAGACTATGTAAGGTAAATCCCACCGTAAATCCCACTGGGCCCGTAGCATAGCTGGTGGTGCACCCGGCTGATAACCGGGAGGTCGTGCGTTCGAACCGCATCGGGCCCATTGATTCCGTATTTTGCGTTGTTTACAGTGTTTGTTTTAACGGTGGTGCACCCGTATGATAGCCGGGAGGTCGTGCGTTCAAGTTATATCAGGTCAGTTCTCCCCTCAA
>Ga0208461_1002731_pt1 | contig 14151 bp, 5 predicted proteins | sample AD_JPNTR4_MetaG_FD_184448 | JGI IMG/M metagenome (GOLD analysis project Ga0208461, IMG submission 184448) | Active sludge microbial communities of municipal wastewater-treating anaerobic digesters from Japan - AD_JPNTR4_MetaG (SPAdes) (version 2) | ecosystem: Engineered > Bioreactor > Anaerobic >... | reverse complement strand
GGTATAGACATCGGATACAATCATATAGGATTTTCTGTTGTTACAGACAAAAAAGAATTAATATGTGGTGAAGTTAAGTTGAGAAATGATATATCTGAACTTCTCAAAGAAAGGAAAATGTATCGTATGATGAGACGTAGTAGACTTAGATACAGAAAACCAAGAAATGATAATAACAAAACTTCAAACGAAAATGGGAAAATTGAAAAGTAATAAGAATGATACTTAACTTATAAGGGGGTGTTTTTATGGGTGTTATGGATGTTAATGAAAAAAAAGACGATTTCAAGTATTATGTAGATTATACAAAACTTATGAGATTTTTTTAAGATATATTTGACGAAGTAGATTTATATGATTATTATACGATTACCGTAAAGAAAAATACAGAACTTCCAAATTCTTTTATTGTAAAAATTGAAAATAATGAAGAACAATTTTATTTTGTTTTTACTAAAGAATATGACAAACAAAATAATACGTACTATTATTATTGGATAGGTGAATATTATTATGATGATGGAAAATATATACATAGAACTGATATTAGGTAAGTTCCGAATCCGAAAGAATAGAATAAAGTATCTTGGTTTGATATATTTGATTTGTTGGATGTACCAAGAAATAAAGTGACAGTAGAAAAATACGTAGACAGTAATGGATACAATACAAACACTTTAATTTATTTATCATAAATAGTTCCATATAAAGGTTAGAAATTGAGATTTCATGTTGGAACAGATTGGATGACTGTAATGTCTAACAAACCACTTTGATATTTTATATAATATAATTAATATTTAGAGAGGTAGATATAATATCTACCTCACTTCAAACGAAAATGGGAAAATTGAAAAGTAATAAGAATGATACTTAACTTATAAGGGGGTGTTTTTATGGGTGTTATGGATGTTAATGAAAAAAAAGACGATTTCAAGTATTATGTAGATTATACAAAACTTATGAGATTTTTTTAAGATATATTTGACGAAGTAGATTTATATGATTATTATGCGATTACCGTAAAGAAAAATACAGAACTTCCAAATTCTTTTATTGTAAAAATTGAAAATAATTACATTGATTATCAATACGATGAAGAACAATTTTATTTTGTTTTTACTAAAGAATATGACAAACAAAATAATACGTACTATTATTATTGGAAAGGTGAATATTATGATAATGGAAAATATATACATGGAACTGATATTAGGTAAGTTCCGACAGAATAGAATAAAGTATCTTGGTTTGATATATTTGATTTGTTGGATGTACCAAGAAATAAAGTGACAGTAGAAAAATACGTAGACAGTAATGGATACAAACACTTTAATTATTTATCATAAATAGTTCCATATAAAGGTTAGAAATTGAGATTTCATGTTGGAACAGATTGGATGACTGTAATGTCTAACAAACCACTTTGATATTTTATATAATATAATTAATATTTAGAGAGGTAGATTTTATATCTACCTCTTTTTTATTATTTTATTTTTTTAATATAAAACTTATTATTGAATTACCCCTAAACACATTATCTAAGTATGTATGTATGATGACAATATAACAGAGGGGGTAATTTCAATGAGATTATCAGATGACGATATTATGTTTTAGTCTTAGAAAGAGTATATTATGACAGTACCAGATTAATTATTGACTTTATGTACTAATATTAACTTTGATAAGTTTCAAAACATTTATTAAATTATCAATAAAGAAAGTACGTAATATTCTGATAAATCAAATATTAAGAAACAAAATTCAAACGAATTAATTTTATATCAATGGGATTTAAACGATTTTAATTTTAGTAATGAAACTATTTCTCTGTACATTCCTTCACGTGATACACCAATTTCATTTCAGTTTGATAGATTTAAAAACATTATTATTTAGTAAATACAACTAATTTCTATCAGAAATTCATTTTACCTTAAAATTAAATATTTTGATATTATTGATGAAAATGGAATAGACTTTATCTAAATTGATTTAGGTGTAAATAGACCAATTACATTTTTTGATGGAATTAACGTTTATTAATACAACGGATATTTTTTGAACAAGTTAGTAAAATCATAAAATAGAGTAGTACCATAGATTGATTAACAGATACAAGAAGAAAGAAGAAATAATGACAAGAAATAACAACGATATTTAGAGTAATTGAAAAATAATTTTATGAGTGATTTTGAAACACAATTTGATAAATATATAAACAGTATGGTTAATGATTTAATCGATTTTTGTTGTAAAACTAATATACAATCAATTATAATAGGAAATTTTGTACAAGGAAAGGAATAAAAGTCTAATACATAAATAACATAGTCTAATTTATTTACATTATAATAATATAATATACATTCAAAGTTAATTGAAAAGTAAAATCACAAAAAAATCAAAATTGACTATATATAAGAAGATTTTACAAGTCAATTATGTCCTAAGTGTGGTAATAAGTATAGAACAAAACGTGTTATATATGAATGTCCAAAATGTGGTTTTAAGTTTAATAGAGACGGTGTTGGTTAAATTAATATATATAAAAAATATTAACAGAAAATAGGAATGAATATTGAACTTGATATTGATTCAATTATTAAATAAGGTTTAATAACAAGAAACATTGATTTTAATATAGTAAAAAACACAGAAGAAATGTTTCGATTAATTCCTTAGTTTGATATAATTTGATATTATATATATATAAGAAAAAGGTGGAGATTATCTCCACCTTTTTTGTTATATTATATTATTTTATCACTTTGAAAATTTGTCAACAATAAATTCTTTCATATATTCTTTTTATTTCTCTTGTATATTAACATCCGTATCAATTTCTTACATTTTCTGTATTTAATATTACTTTTATTCATTATATAATTTTAACATATCTACATTTTCTGTTAATACAAGTTTCTGTTCTTAATCAATAATAACATCCATGAATTATTATTTTAAGACAGTTTCTATACAAGGTACAAATACTTTCATTTCTGTACTGTTCTGAAATTCTGTTTAATCTTCTTACTCTTATTATATTAGTTTAAATCCGATATCAATTAATTGACATCCCATATTGTTACTAATTTAATTGACCTAATCATGATTCTTTACAATTTTTTGAATAATACTGACTATTTATTTAACTACAAAATCTGGTTTATACTTATTAATAAAAAACTATGATATAGACTAAATAATTGTTAAACCTTAAATCACTTCCTAAATAATACTAACAATATTACTAATATCCATAATAATACCTCCCTTAAAATAATCAAATACCTTATACAAATATTATATCAAGACCGTTTGTGTATGGATTATAAGACATCACATATTTATTAGTTGAACCATCTGTCTAATCTTCAATTTAGAATGTACCTTTTACTTTTACTTCTCTTTAAGAAGTATCTACATTCATTATATTTACATTATTACTATCTTGTACTTACATTTAGTTTTAATTAGTTGTTTTAACTGTTTATTTATTGTTGAATTGTTAAACACCTGATTATGTTAATGTATTTACTTTTGTTTCGTTTATTTATTCTATATCATACGATGTTAGTTTTTTGTTATTACTTACAGTTACGTTTTCAGTAAATGTTTATTATCCTGTTACTTTGAAAGTACCATCTACATATAAGTTTTAATTTGAAGGTGATTAACTTGTATCAATTGTTACTATTTATTAGTCACTTTAGTTTTAAACAACAAATTAATTGTTTTATGAATTTTTTATTTTCTAATTTGTATTTACTGTTAATGTATTAACTGTAATTTAATTTGTACTAAAATTACCTGATTAGTCTCTATAAACAAGTGTTTTTGGTGTATTACTACTACTATACTAAGTAGTACTAATTTTTTATAATGTTATAGAATTGTCTTGTAACATATCATTTGTAATAATACTTGTAAGAGAATCTACTAACAATGTACCAGATTGTTTAGGTAATGTAATTGTAATATCACTTGTGGTTTAACTGTTACCTTGTATTGTTATTGATTTTGTATTATTTTCTTATATTTGTTACTATAACTTCAGTTTTCCATCCGATGTAATTCTCAATCTTTCAGTTACTAAATTATTATATAATACGTTAAATATTAAATCAAATTTTTTATTAGTTTGTAAATCTTGTTAACGTGTTTCAATTGACTAACCTGTCAACGTTGTTTAATTAAGTATAGTATCAAGTTTTAATCCAGTACCTATACCATCTGTGTCACCTGTTGTATAATCAGATATTTATGTTGTTTTTCTTTGTACTAATAATGGATATAGGATTCCACCTTGACTTTAATCTGTTTATATTTAATATGTTTAACCAGTTTATGATGTATCTACTTTGAATACATCTGTAGTACCGTCTTTTTTAACAAGGAATTAACTTGAATCACTTTTTGTTTGTGTTATAGTTCCTGACTAAGTAATATTTCCTGATACACTTAATGTACTATTTAATGTTGTCTACGATGTAATTCTTTAAGTACCGTTTACATAAAGTTAGTATGTTTATGGTTAAATTCCTATACCTAATTTTTGTGTTATGTGTTAATCACCATGAACTTTCAATTTTTATGATGTATCAACATCTCCACCTACACCTAATTTACTTGATTATTTAACATCTCCTGATACAGTTAACGTACTATCTAATGTAGTTTAATCTGTAATTTTTTAAGTACCGTTTACATAAAGTTTTTCTGTTTGTGTTTAAGGATCATTTCCAATACCTAATACTTCTGTTATGTATTATTTACCCGTAACAGTTACTGTTTCATTAATTGTATTTACATCAAATATAGTTTTTGAACTTGATTATACTTTAAATTACGGTAATATATTTTGAGTATTTACTATATGTAAATATCCTTAACTAAATCCTTTATTTTCATCTCTAAATACAATTGTACTTTATGAATTATCTTATGTTTAGTTAGAAGTAACAGTAAATGTTTATGTTTATGAACCGTTATATGTTTAAGAACCTGATAATCCAGGACCTGAAACACCCATTGTTAGTGTTTTTAAATTATTACCTAACTATACACCTGAAATTGTACTATATTTTAGTTTGTTATTCTCAATTGTATTATTTTATATCATTTAATTTGTAATAGTTTCAATATCACCTGTACCAATTAGAGTACCTTCCTTTTCAGGTAATTTAAGTGTAATATCACCTTATGTTTATTCATGTCCTTGTATTGTTATTGTTCTTATATTTGATGATATTTGTTATTTTAATTGTAATTTTCCATCTGATGTAATTCTTAACCTTTCTTTTAATTCATTTTTATATAATATATTAAATACAAAATCAGATTATTAATCTTATGATATATCACTAATTATTTATTATGTTGTTTATATTTATTTTTCTGTTGATTATACTAATGATTCATACTGTATTCCAACACCTTAATTTACTTGTGTTGATCCTGAATTTAATGTTTTCTTTATAATCAAAGGATATGATGGTTATTATAAATTAGTATCTTTTGACGTTATTCTTTATTATGTTATTGATGTATTTTATGTTGATGTAGTTTATATTGTATCAAGTTAATATGAAGGTTACTGATTTATACCAACACGATTATTTTATGTATCCACAGTTAATATTTAGTTATTTTAATCTTTCATAACTTTAAATTAATCAGAATTATTAAATTGAATATTTAACTTTGAATTTTTCATAGTAATTTATGATTGTGTTGTATCGAGTGTAATATAATCGGTTGAACCATTTTTTATTTCAACCTATGTAGTTCCACTTTAGTTAATTGTTATAGGTTAATTAACAGTTAATCTTTTTTATTCTGTGTTTAATTTAAGAATTTCATTATTTGAACCATCTTTTATTGTGAATTAATTTTGATGTGTAACTTTGAATAATTATGTACCTTACAATACAAAGTTTTACTCTGTAGGTGATTATGTTGTGTCAATATTTAATATAGGTGTTTATGATGTATCTTTTTATACTTAGAATTAATTTTAATTTTCAACTGATACTCTTGTAATACCATTTAACCACAATTTTTTGTTTGTTGTAGTATCTACTTTAAATACTGTATTTGGTGTTGATTATGTATCTTCAATTATAAATTATTATTAATTGTTTTAAGAAATTTTTTGTGTACCTTTTAATATAATACTTTAGTTAGTTGTATCAACGGTTAAGATTTATTGATTTGATGTATTCATGATTTTGAGTTATTCACTATTATCTGTTTTTACATATAGTTTAGAATTTATATTTACTTATGGTGTTTATGTATCAACTTATAATACATTTATATCTGTTTGTTAATCTTAATTACGTGTTTTAATTATAAATGTATCTTGATTATTTTATATAGGTTGAATTGTAACACTACCATTAGTACCTGTATCAACATTTAACAATACTTTATCTTGTCCATTTTATACTTATAACTATGGACTTTAGGTTTTTGTTATTATTGTTTGATCTTGTATTTTTAACATTTAATTTATTTGTGTTTGTTAATCAAATGTTATTTTAGGTGTGTTAGTATTAATTGTAAATACAACATTAGATGAATCTTTTTGTACTTTAAATTATTAATTATTTTATTATTCTATTAATTATGTACCATATACTGTTTATTGTTATGTTTTATTAGATGAATTACCAATATTTACAGTTTTATCTGTTGTGTTTACTGTAAATTATGTATAATTTTATAGGTTATTTTTAATAGTCAATTATTAATTATCTTATTGAATAGTTTCTTAGTTATTAACATTTAAAGTACCATTTAAAGTTATAGTTTAATCTTTATTTGTTTAATTACCAATTGTTAATGATTTTTATATTGTATCTACTGTTTAGAATGTTATATCAGAATTATCTTTAATAGTTAATTATTAACCTTGATATTTGATTGTTGTTTATCCTTTGATTGTTGTGGTACTATCTACGTCTAACGTAGTTGATATATGTTATTATCCTGTCACTTCTAATTCCTTTGAATCTGATGAAAGTGATTATGTATTTATTCCAACTTTTTTGTTTTGTGTATCAACCAAGAAAACTGTATTAGAAACATCTTTTTTTATTTTTAATTAATCAACTTAAGATGTTATAAACAATACGTTACCTTTAACATCAAGAGTTTATTCTTATTATGTTGTATAATCAGAAGGATTTACAATTAACTTTTTATCGTGTGTTACGATAACTTATGGAGTAACACCATCAGAAATAGTACCTGTTTATGTAGTATAGATTTACAGGTTTTATTTTGGTTATTATATGTCTGTTTAATCAAATACATATTATTATATACCTTATAAGTCTTTCATATTTTCATTAAGAGGAGGTACATTTTTTTGAATATCTCCTTTAAATATCAAACCAGTACCAAATTTTTGTTACGTTGAATTTGTTGTTGATGTATTTTCATGTACAATAGTTAATGGAAATTAAATATTTTAATTACTTGAATCCTTTTTACGAACTTCCAATATACTTAATGGTGAACTATTATCTGTTGAACCTATTTACAATTAATTAGGTATAGATACGTTACCATTAACATCAATAATTAATCTGTCAGAACCTTAACTAATAGATGGTGAATTTATATCTTGATTCCAACCAAAATTTTGTGTAATTCTGAATTAATACTGATTACCCCACTTTTATAACGTGTTATTACGTGTATTATTATATCCTATTTACCATGTTTACTGACCTGTTTCTGTTGTTTACAATTGTGGTGTAAATCTTAACGATGGTAAATATTTACCATTTTCATATGTACCTTATTAAATGTTAAGAACAATACCTTAACTATGGTCTCCATTTTAGTTTTATAATTCTAATTATGGTTTATATTAATTTTATTCAGATGTATTGTTAATAATTCTCTATAGTCCATTAAACTATGTTTGAACAGAACCTTCAATTTGTTATTCACCAAACACATGAAGGTTTTTAGTAGGATATTAGTTGTTTTAAACATTAATACCAACCAAACTACCAAGAGTTTAATTATATACAGAATATATCTATTAATTGTCTGTAGAAGGATTTATTTGTGTACCTTATTTTAACACATAAATTCTCAATTACGGTTACACATTTTAATTAATTGTAACATATTCTTATCTTATTTATTATGTATCAATTATTGTACCGTCAGTTTGTGTACTTTCATTTTGAAATAGAATACCAGTACCAAATCCACTTTATTATTTACCACTTAACTTTTCATTGTATATTTTCAACCCATATATAACATCGTTTTAATTTTGGTATGTTCTAAATACATGTGATGATGTACCTGAAATAGTAACATTTTTATTTGTAAGTGTATCAACAGTAATATAATTATCTAAACCATTTTTTACTTCAAATTATGTAGTACTATTTTAATCAATTGTTGTAGATTAATTAACAGTTAATCGTTTTTATTATGTTGTATCTAATTTAATAATATTATTTGACCCATCTTTTATTGTAAATTAATTGGAATTATTATCACTTTGTATATTTACATTACCAACAATATCAAGTGTTTATACTAATGATGTGTTTTTATTAATACCGATTTGTGAATTGTTTGTGTTAACATATAATACAGGTATTGTATTTTATTTTTTGACTGTTAATTATTCACCTTAATATTCAATTGTTGTTTATCCTTTAATTGTTGTTGTTTCCTATACAGATAATGTACCATTTACATCGAATGTTTATGATGGTGTGTTTGTATTAATACCTATTTTTGTATTTTTTGTATCAACAAATAACGAAGGAGTTTAACCAGTTGATTTTTATACAACAAATTATTATTAATTATCTTAATTTTGATAATATATGTTTGTTTATCCTTTGATTGTTGTGGTACTATCTACATCTAATGTAGTTGATATATGTTATTATCCAGTTACTTCTAATTCCTTTGAATCTGATGAAAGTGATTATGTATTTATTCCAACTTTTTTGTTTTATGTATCAACTAAGAAAACTGTATTAGAAACATCTTTTCTTACTTTTAATTAATCAATTTAGTTTATTGTAAACAGTCCATTACCTTTAACATCAAGAGTTTAATCTTATTATGTTGTATAATCAGAAGGATTTATAATTAACTTTTTATCGTGTGTTACGATAACTTATGGTGTAACACTGTCAGAAATAGTACCTGTTTGTGTAGTATATATTTATAGATTTTATTTTGGTTATTATATGTCTGTTTAATTGATAATATACTATTAGATACCTTATAAGTCTTTAATGTTTTGTTAGAATGGTGAAGTTTTTTGAACATCACCTTTGAATATTAAACCAGTACCAAATTTCTATTATGTTGAGTTTGTTGTTGATGTATTTTCATGTACAATGGTTAATGGAAATTAAATATTTTGATTATTTGAGTCTTTTTCACGAACTTCTAATATACTCAATGGTGAACTATTATCTGTTGAACCTATTTACAATTTATTAGGTATAGATACATTACCATTAACGTCAATAATTAATCTATCAAGTCCATTTTCATTTAATGGTGAATTTATATCTTGATTCCAACCAAAATTTTGTGTAATTCTGAATTAATACTGATTACCCCACTTTTATAACGTGTTATTACGTGTATTATTATATCCTATTTACCATGTTTACTGACCTGTTTCTGTTATTTACAATTGTGGTGTAAATCTTAATGATGGTAAATATTGTCCTTATTATTACGAACCCTATTAGATATTAAGAACAATACCTTAACTATGGTCTCCGTTTTAATTCTATATTTCTAATTATGGTTTATATTAATTTTATTCAGATGTATTGTTAATAATTCTTTATAATCCGTTAAACTATGTTTGAACAAAACCTTCAATTTGTTATTCACCGAATACATGAAGGTTTTTAGTAGGTTATTAATTAGTTTAGACATTAATTCCAATCAAACTACCAAGAGTTTAATTATATACAGAATATATTTATTAATTGTCTGTAGAAGGATTTATGTTTGTACCAACTTATTTTGATACGTAAATTCTCAATTACGGTTACACATTTTAATTAATTGTAACATATTCTTATCTTAATTATTATGTATCAACTATTGTACCATTTGTTTAGGTACTTTCATTTTGAAATAGAATACCTGTACCAAACCCACTTTATTATGTACCACTTAACTTTTCATTGTATATTTTCAAACCATATATAACATCGTTTTAATTTTGGTATGTTCTAAATACATGTGATGATGTACCTGAAACAGATATATTTTGTTATTAAAATTTAAAATAAAAATCCTAATTTGTATTATCATATTATTCAAATTTACCTGTTTATTTTGTTATTCTGTCTGTTGTATTTATATTAAAAACGTCTTAGTATTATGAACCATAATAACCTTGAACAGTAAATGTTTATGTACTTGTTGTTTTATTTGGATGTATAATTACACTATTATTAGTTGATGTATCCAATGTAAATAATTAATCTTATGTACTATTTTATTTAACATTCAATTATGTAGGTGATTGTGTTTGAATAGAAATATCTTATTAACTAACAATAACATTTCCTTGAAATATTGATTGTCCTGTTGTTATTTTTAATTAATATTTATTATCAATCAAATTATTTTAATTTATTTCAAGTGGTTAATATGATGTTAGTTTATATTTTGAATTATTAAGGTCAACTACACTTTCTTCTATTTATGATGGTTATATAAAACCACTTTATAAAAACTTTGTTAATCTATTAGATATTGATTTATAATCATTAGGTATTGTTGTTCTACCTTATTATAGAATTTAATTATTAGGTACATACTCAAATTATTCTATTTTATCGAGTGAAACAGATTAATTTTCAACATATACAACAATTTAATAATATTTAATATTACTATTAAATTTATATGGTTATTCAACTGTTTATACATCAAGATTTGTTTATTACGGTAATGTTGTTGTATTATCAACAAATCCTGAACTTGAAATAGATGTTTCTGTTACTTACAAAGATTGATTATCAATTAATTTTATTTATTTTGTTTTTAATGTATCATAATCAGATAGAACTTAATTAATATCTTAAATTGTTGTTCCGTCTTATTATATATATTAATCATCTTATTAGTTCCTACCTATCAGACCGACAAATACTTTACCTTATGGTGATTATTGTAAGGATTTTTATTTAATTATTTATTTGAAGTACATTTGTTTATCAAAATCGATAGGAAAAGATTCTTTAGTTACTAATTATATTTTATTTGAACTACCTGAATTTATAACTAAAGATTTACCACCAAGTGTTTTTTATGATGTAGTATCAAATGATAATGTTTACTATTAGACATTTGGAGTAAAGAATGAAAATAGTTATTCAACTTAGTTAGTATCTTATAAATCAAATTAGAATCTTTTATTTACTTATGTTACTTTCCAGTTTTAATCTTGTATAAGTTCATTTTGTTCTATTCTTTCAAAGTCTGTATAATATATTGATTATGATTAATCGTACTGTATATTTGGTTTTCGTTTCTAAATATTCTTTATTATTAATTACATATATATTCACCTCACATCTTTTATATAATAAAATTTTAATATATAAAATATACATTCAATCAAAAATAAGTTTTACATAATATACAATTTTATCTAAAAAGTATACTAAATAATATGATATAATTATAATTTTATTACATTTTAATAAAATATATAAAAATAATAAAAAACTTAATATAGGAAAATATGTGACTTTTATACTAAAAAGGTTAGAAACTAAATGGTATATAGATTTGTATACTAAAAAGGTATAAAATATAAATAATATTTAATAAAGGAGATGACATATTGTGTAATACATACCACAAACATTCAATGATTATAAATCAAATTTACTTTTGTATATTAAAGAAAAATATTAAATTTCTGATATACCACAAGATAGTTAAATGTAAATACTTGTTGATTAATTATCATATACATAATAATATCTTAAAGAAAATATTGATTCATAATTTTCTGAAATGTTTTTGGATTCTTAAACAGATTAATAAAATATCAAATCAATATTGTCAATCTATCCGTATGAAAGAGTATACTAAATACCATCAACATAAATTATTACAATGAGATTAGGATATGAATTTGTACAAAATTTAATATTAAATTAGAATGAAGATTCTGTTATAGAAATAGATATTCCTGATGAAGTACAATTATAATAAAACAATGTTATATATCAGACTGTGTAGACTAAAATAATAATTCATTATGATGAATTAGTTGATAAAACTGAATATGATAATATTAAGTTCTATTAGGTACAATATACGAATAAACAAAATAATAATTTTAGAGTTGAATACAATTATTAAAATTCAAAAAACTATAATAAGTTTAGGATTGATACATAAAATGAAATATTAATTCCACGTTCATTAAGATAAACTATTGTAACAGACGAAAATAAAGAATATGAATTACGTATATAATTGTCTTATGATGAATTGTATAGATATATAATTGAAGGTAATATATAATAATTACTTGAATATAATGACTAATAAAAACAGTTTGAATTAATAATATAACCATTTTGGAATCAAATATTTCCATCAGGACAATTAAGACTTACATATTCTGTGACAAAAGGACAAGTTAATATATAATAATACTAAATAAATGAATTTCTATTTTCATCGGGTGTTGATGAAATACAAAAAATACATGTTAAATATACAAATAAACAAAATAAATCTATTGATGTACCAATTAATTCAATTTCTACACAAATAGAAATATATAACTAATAATAATAATCAAAAGGAAAAAATACAGAAACAATAGAAGAATATTAATACAATTAAATTCAATATAATAAAACAAATCATAGATAAGTAACGTATGATGATTATATTTCATTAATTGAAATGTTTTTGTCTCAATAATAATAACAATATAAATATATGTATAATGTTTAATAAGAACCAGGATAATTTTAAAATACAGTGAAAGTTTATTTATAATTATATGATTAATAAAATGAATTAGTTGATTAAAAAACAAATTAAGACTTTAATATGATATAAGAATCGTTATAATATTATCTTTCAAATTTGAGTTTGTTTGGTGTTAATGTTATTGTGTTACCATAAAAGATTGTTAAGTTAACATTAAAAGGAAAAATATCATATAATTAAAATATTTAAACACAATAACAAATAATATAATAATTGTAAAAAGTTATTTCACAATTAGACTACAAAACAGTATTTAAAAGTGTTAAAGGAAAAATTGATGTATAATAAAATCAGTCAAAAATAATTTTAACAATATCCGATGTTGTTAAGTAACTTAATCAGATTATTGGTTCAGGAATACTATCATAAGATTTAACATTATAAACAGTACAAATGGTTGGTACAAATACGGTGTTATCTGAAAAGAACTTGTACTAAACATTTGAACCATATGAATTTTTTGAATTTATTCCTTAGTATGAAATGGTAACAAAATATATATCGTTGAATTAAGTTTCGTTGTGAGAGGTCAACTACCCAACGAATAAAGTCGTGGGCTTGAAACCCCATGTTGACCAGGCTAAGGTTTGAAATAGAACCTACGTTATCTATGTTATGACACTTTAGGATGCTCCTTCAGTCCTAAACCCTGTCGTACAACATTAAACAGGTGTAGTGGGTTAAGCCAGTGTGTTGTACATGTAAGCATAGATAACTTTGCCGAGAAGGACATTACCTGCGTAAGCAGAGAAAGGAGAAATTCCTATGGTATTTGTTTTAGATGCAAATAAAAAGCCATTATCGCCAAGGAAAATATAAAGGCATATGGTACGGAGAAGTTGCATGTAGAAAATCAGGTAGTTTTGATATTAAAGACAAGGAAGGTCAAAGAGTTGTACAAGGTGTAAATCATAAATATTTTTCAGTTGTACAACACTTTGATGGGTATAGCTATAGAAAGGAGGTAGCAATTCTTACGTAGCGTGTTTAAAATACGCAATTCCTCCACGTGGCTAAATCCAGTGGCTTCCTTGCGTAAGAATTGTGAATTAATTTTGGATATACAATAATTATATACTACATATAACGATATAT
>Ga0208461_1002730_pt1 | contig 14153 bp, 17 predicted proteins | sample AD_JPNTR4_MetaG_FD_184448 | JGI IMG/M metagenome (GOLD analysis project Ga0208461, IMG submission 184448) | Active sludge microbial communities of municipal wastewater-treating anaerobic digesters from Japan - AD_JPNTR4_MetaG (SPAdes) (version 2) | ecosystem: Engineered > Bioreactor > Anaerobic... | reverse complement strand
TCGAAGGCGCGGGAGAAGGTCGCCTCCGAGGGCACCTCCCCGAGCGACTCCCAGCCGCACAGGCGGCGCAGCGCCGGGCGGTGGCGGACGGCGTCGATCAGGTCGCGGGTGGAGGGGAAGTCCCAGGCGGCCTTGGCGATGAACGCCTTGCACAGCGCCAGGCGGTCGCTCGGCGGGCAGCCGTTGCCGCACCAACGGTACGCGGCCATGTGGTCCTGCGGGACGCACAACCCGCAGACGGCCACGAACTGCCGGTGCTTGTCGTCGAGCGCTCCGATTCCGTCCTCCAGCAGGGGGAAGAGCCATGACTGGATGCTGTCCCACAGTTGGCCCGGCGGGGTTTGGGGTTGCGTGTGCCGCATGCGCTTTCGTCTCCTTCTGCGTGTCCAGACCCGTTCTTTCGGGCGACATAGACTTTATAACATATTGCGCAGCAACAGTCTACGACTATTAAAAAAAAAATGCGCGCACGTGTGGTGAGACAAACTCATCGGGATGCGCGACACGCTTCTTGTTCGGTTGGCCGCGGTATTGTGCCGTGCGGAAAACGACGGGGCGCAGGCGAGGGCGTCATGCTTGCCCGCAGTGGGCGGCGCGGCTCTTCAACTTACAAAACGCCCCGGACGCAAGCCGTCAGGCGCAGCGTCCGGGGGGTTTTGCAAGAGCCTCAACGATAATGTGCCCATTAGACCCGCAATAACAATCGTATGCCAGAAAAGCAAATCGATGAAAAAAAGAACCATGAATACAAAAAGAATGCTACCAAAACGAGCTGTGAGATACCGTCGGTCACACCGAATGAATTGTGTTGATTCCGTCATTTTTTTCCTTTCATCGAACGGCGAGCGCCACGAACGCGCGTCAGCGCGTTCCGTGGGCGCTCTTGTTAGGGATTTGCTCCTGTCATTGCGGGGAGGAGGAAGAAAGCAATCACGCCCCATACGATCAAGCAAATACCGATGACCAAGATAAACTTTCTGGAATTGGGTTCCTCATAAAGTGAAGCATGGATTAGTTTGTCGAGTTGCCATTTCTTGCCAAGCCTAGACCCGCTGGATCCAATTGGTTTGTGAAACCAGACAAGCAATGCTCCGAGAATGGCGTTTGCGATTCCCATGATCAACCCGATTGTCTTTCCTTCTTCCATTTTGTGATCCCTAACGTCGTCCTCTAGGCGCGGCGTAGCCGTTGCCTAAGAGGACTGGTTATGCTGCTCTTGAACTTTGACGATAGCATCTACCATTTCCCCAAGAGTGTTGACCGTTGTGACTCTCCACGAATCTTCTGACAAATCGATTCCTAGTTCTTTTCCTGCATCGATAAGGGCATACTCGATATCGTAACAGTCCATCCCATCGAATTGCGGTCCACCTGCAATGACCTCAAAGCGATCGAGCGGCAAGAAGTATGGTGTTGGCCAGTTGACTTGTTTCTGGAATGCTTTTCCGAGAACCTCAGCGACGCGTCGGTGCCTCTCGGATTTCCACTTCAACTGTGAGTCCGAAGAACGGGCCGCTTGCTGACTCTTCAATTCCTTAAAGAACGACAAATCCGGACCAAGCCAGCGAACGCCAATGAAAAACTTCTTCCAGCGGTCCGTAGGTGGGTAATACGGCGGATACTCCAAAGGATCGTCCTTCGTCTTCATATCATTTTGTCTGCATAACGTCAGCGGTGAGGCGGCGGTATCCCGTCGCCTCCACCGCGTTGTTGGGGGTCATCTCAATCTGTTTACTATCCAATTCGGGGAGCGTCGGCAATCGAGAACCGCCCGAACACGAGCCGTGCCGTCTTCGACCCTATCGTACACAGCGTATGGGAATCTTTTAGCAAGCGGTCTGAATTAGCCATAGTGTACATCATGCACACCCCCGTAAATGCAAAGGATGTCGGACCACAGGGAATCCAGAAAATACTCTCCCAAGCCCTCGGTTTGCCGTTCGTAAAATCGATACCCATCCGCCAAGTCAGCGGTGGCCTCTTCCAGAATCTGGACCTTCATTTGATCTGTTCCCGGACAGCCTGTTTAGCTTCAGCGATGTTTAGGAAGCGCGATGAGCCTTCGGAAATCCGGCTTTCCCGTACACACAGGACGTCGGCATGCCATGCCGGAGAAGGCACATCTGAAGCGTTGCGCGAAAGATCAGCCCAGATTTCTTCGATAGCCTCCAATTTGTCAGTGGCGCTCATTTCGTTGAGAGGGATTACAAGTTGCATACGAACCTCCAAGTGCTCAAAAGAATAACATACACTGTAAGCAGGAACAAGTTTCCTTATTTTTGGCATATTTTGACCCCCAACGTCAGCGGTGAGGCGGCGGTATCCCGTCGCCTCCATCGCGTTGTCGGGGCTTGTCTCCCTCCAAATCGCTATCGCTATCGGGATCGGGATCGATTGGGTTTCCGCCGTAGGCCGATGTTTCTTCTCGCACTTGGGATCCTCTTCCGCCCAGCCGACTCAGCATCGCCGCCAGGCGGTCCAGTTCATTCTTTCGTTCCTGGCTTTCGGCTTCGTCCAGTGCCTTGCCAACGACCAGGACATCCTGGATCGCTGCGCATTCCAGCGCCGACCCCCGTGCGATCTCGAAGTAGCGCCTGAGGTCCGCATCGGCCGTCTTTCCGTTGCCCTCGGCGATGTTCAGAGGGATCGATTGGCTGGCGCGCAGCCATTGGTCCCGTGCCGCACGATGGACGCCCTCCAGCCGCGCAGCGATCTCGTAGACCCACGCGACGTAGCCGATCGCGAGGCGGTAGACGTCCAATCTCTCGTGTCCGAGTGCTATTCGGCGTTCCTTCGATAGCGATAGCGATCCCGATTTCGATTTTGTTGGCCCCAATATCTGATCATGCCTCACAAATAGCGTGAGGCATATTGAAAAACACTGGAATCCTGCCAGGCATCACAGCAAGTTCTGCGCCGTGTCTCCGACTGATCCCGATCCCCGATGGCCGGACGGCTCTGTGGCGGTGCTGCGGGAGGCGGGCGCGCAGGAACTTGATTACGCGAAGTTCCGCGGGATCGCGCTGGAGCCGTGAGAGTTTTCGCCTGCGAATCGTCATGGGGCCTCTCCTGCCTCCCCGTCGTATCCCGCAGGGGACGCGGCGCAGACGACCTTCGGAAAAACGTCTGCCTATATGCAGAATACAAGCGCAGACTACACGAAGCCGTCTGTGAATGTCAAGTCGGAGAAAACGGAGAAAATGACCTTCATTCAATAAGTTGCCTTGTCCGACCTGTTCCACTCTCAAGTTGCCGGATGGCATCGAGGAGCCGCCTGTCCGTTCAGGCCGTCGTGCTCCCTTTGGGCTTCACGCCGCCGCCGTTGCGCGCGGCCCACTCGGCCTGCCGCGCCACGCCCATCAGAATCGAGACGTCATCGTCCGAATACACGCCGCGCGAAAAAATCCGCTGCACCCCCTGCATCATGTGATCGGCCTTGTCCTCTTTCATAAACCCGATCTTCAGCAGCATGTCGCGCCACATTTCCGCCAGTTTCTGCTTGCGCGCGGCTAAAGCCGGCGCCGACTTCTCGACCGGCGGCTCGTAGGTGCCCAGCGCGCCATACAGTTCATAGCAGCAGAGTAGAACCGCCTGGGCCAGATTCAGCGAGGTGTACTCAGGGTGCACGGGAATGCGGATGAGGTGGGTGCAAAGGCCGATCTCGTCATTGAACAAGCCCTTGTCCTCGCGGCCGAAAACCAAAGCCACCTTCCCGTTTTCCGCCAGGCGCAACAGCTCCGGCGCCAGCTCGCGCGGCGTCTTCACATGCTGCCGATAGAGTCCGCCGCGCGCGGTGGTCCCCGCCACAAAGGCACAGTCGGCCACCGCCTCGGCCAGCGTGGCGACCTCGCGCCGCGCATTCAGAATATCAGCCGCATGCACCGCCATCCGCGACGCCTCGGCGGGATCGTCGCAAAGCCGCGGTCCGGCCAGCACCAGATCGCGCAGCCCCATGTTGGCCATGGCACGGCAGACCGACCCCACGTTACCGTGATACAAGGTGCCGACCAGCACCACGCGGAAATTGTTCAAAACGTTTTCCATCGTCATTAAAACGTGAGTTGCCCAGAGAGCTGAATCCGATTATCGGTCACGCGGTCTTCTTCCTTGAACTCCGTCCGAAGCAGCGCGTACTCGCCGCCGATCATGAAGTTCGCGGTGACCAGATAGAAGAGCGAGGCAAAGTAACGTTCATTGAGCGTGCGCGATGCGGCGAGCGAGAGATCACCGTCCGACGGATTGTCGATGCCGTAGCCCAGCGCGAGCGACCAACGGTCAGTCAGATCATAGACGCCCTCGACCCAGCCGCCGCAGGCCGATACGGCACGGCCACCGGTGAGATTGATGCCCTGCATAACCCCGCCGTAATAAGCGTCAAGATTCTGCCCGGCCCATAGCGTGCCCTGCAGCGTGAAAGGATCGGCCAAAGGAATCTGTGCCGCGAACTGCACCATCTCAACCGGATAGGTATCGGGCGAAGGCTCGCGGCGCGTGCGCTCCTCGCCGTAGAGGCCCGCGAGTGAAAGTAGGGTGTCGCGCTTCGTCAGCAGCCGCGTCTCCAGCGCGACCTGCCCCACGATCTGGGGGACACCCGAAGCATTGCTGTCCTGCTGGCCATCGCTGTCGACATCATTCTTGTAACCGTTTTCCACGGCGGCCTTAAGCACCAATCGTGTGGAGTCTCCCAGCGGCACCACTTTGGTCAGCCGCGCCTGAGGCCGCCGCCCCCACAGGTGGCCCGTCCCCGCCAAAATCCCTGCGTCCAGCATCTTGGGGTGAAAGCTGGTGAAGGCGTCCCAGTCCTGGCCGAGACGCAGCGACCATCCCTCGCCCCATGCCGCGTCGAGATACGCAAGGCGCAATCGGAACTGATAGCTGTCCTGATTGGCGAGGTCACCGTAAAAATCGCCCTCCAGCCGCCCGGTCACCTTCAGCCGGGGATGCTCCGGAGCTGTCACGATAAATCCAAGGCGGCTCTCGCGCGCACTGAAAGTGAGATCCTTGTCTCCCCCGCCCGACTCACTGTACGGTCGCACATAGACCGCGGCATCGCCAAATGCGGTGCGGTCGCTGTCATAGACGGCGTCAAATTTGAAGTAACCGTAAGGCACGACCGAGAAACCGTTCGGTTTGGTGAACGCAAGACGTGCGGCGGCCGCACCCCCAGGAGCCAGCGACGAGGCGGAAAGTTCGGCCTTCGCGGTCGTGGCATCCGTCACTTGAACTGATGCGGCGGCTGGCGCGCCGTTCGCCATGAGCGCATTCACGCGTGCCTGCAGATCCGCGTTTTGCCGCTCAAGTTCGGCCAAGCGCGCTTCCTGCGCGGCGATCAGCCGACCTTGGCGTTCGAGCAGGCTTTCCAACCGGGAAAGGTCACTGGATGCGGTCTCTGCCGATGCAGCGTGCGATGTGCAGAGAACGGCATGCAGTGCCCAAGCCACGGTCATCCAGAAAAAAAGTTTGTCGCGCATCGGCTTTCCTTATGTCTTTATTTCCCCGACTGATCCAGTTCTTCGTGTCGACTGCTGACACACAAACCGTCATCGGTAAAGAGATTGAAGTACCAGACCTTCGATTCTTCGGGGAGTTCGGCTTCCAGCGTGCCGGTCTCGGCATCTCCCTTGTTGATTGCGGCAGGTTGGGCCTGCCAGACACGCTCCTGCCACTTGCCCGTATGCGTCGTGAAATTGAGTTCCGCCTTCGCGATCGCGCGACCGCTCGTGGCAAAGTCGGCCCTTACTGCCCTTCCCTCCCGGACGACGCGAGTGATCGCCGGCAGCGGCCGTCCGCCGCGCGTCACACTGTCGGCAAACGCCAGGATTTCAGCCGGATTTTCGCCGGCGGCACCGTGCCCGTGCGGCATACGAAGCCGCACGCAGAGCGTATACGGCACTTTAAGCGCACTGTAACTCTTCTGGAGAGAATCCATCGGATAGGCGAAGTCATTGCTGCCGGTCACCCAGAGGAACGGCATTTTCGCGCGAGGCAGATAGACCGATGGGTCCCACAACCCCAGCCACTTTTCAGCATTCACCCTGGTCATCCCTTGAAAACGAGTCAACCATGCGGAGTTGTCGCCCAAGAATCCACAACCATACACCGGTGCCGCAAAGACAAAACGGTCATCCACGGCCGCCACGATACAGGTCAGGTAGCCGCCCCACGAAATGCCCGTCACGCCGACACGCGCCGTGTCCACTTCCGGTAACGAGCGCAACAACGAATGGCCGCGCACCGCCGCCGCGACCGCATGATAGGTCCACTGGTCGGCAATGGGATCATCATAGTGATCGAACCCGCCCCACCCCGGCGGCCCTGCCCAGGCATGCCGCCGGTGGCCTTTCTGTTCATTTCCATAGGCATTCCCGCTGACCGCACCGCAGGTATCCATCGAAATGGCCGCATAGCCGCGACGGTTCCAGAGCCTCACCCAGCGCACAAAGGCCGATCCGCCGCCGCCATGAATCAGGACAATACCCGGCACCTTACGTTCGGGCGTCGCCCCTTCCGGCAGACCGTAATACGCAAACACGCGCGTCGGCTTTCCCTTGAACGGCTCGCCTTCATAAAAGACAGTCCGCACATCGTTGGTGGCAAACTCCGCCGCACCGAAAACTTGCGGCGTCTGATAGAGCGTCGTCCGATCCCACGGACCGATTGTCGCGCCATGGAGCGTCTGGAGCGCAGCCAGCGCCAGACACAGGCCATATGCCACAACCTGATTCACCCCCAAGCTGAACAGGCGAGCCGGAGCGGCGGTAAGCCGCCTGGGAGGGACGAGCGTCCGCTCGTCCGGGCAAGCTGACGCTTGCATCTCCCCATGCAGTCCGGTCTCGGCGAGACCGCCGCGGACGCCTCGGCGAGGCGTCCCCACCAGAAGCGGTTGAGCGTTGAACGTTGAGCGTTGAAAGTTGAAAGTTACCCCCTCGATCATTCGCGGCGCAGCCGCGCGGCGGGCAAACCGATTTTCGCACATCCTCATTCCGACTCCTCGCCTGCAGCCGGTGCGTCCATATCCGGCTGCCACGTCACCTTTTCGCCGACATGCAGCCCGGCAACATCGACGCACCCGGCCTCACTTTCCAGCACGCGCACCGCGCGCCATCCCCCACCCACCATCAGCCTGCCGGGCGGCACCTGCCGTACCACACGCGTGACACGCCAGTCCCGATCCAAAAACACCAGGTCGACCGCGAACCGCATGCCGACGGTGTGCACGGCCCCGCAGCGCTCGATCAGCAACGCCGCATCCGGGCCCAGCGCACGGCACCCCAACAAACCGCGCAAGCGCGCCAGCCATGTCGTGGCGCGTGCGGTTTTCCGCACCCAGACCTTACCCGCGCGCAGCATGCAGCCCTCTTTCACCGGCACCTCAGGCATGCCCTTCCAGTTTGATCGAACTGCCGAACGCAGGCAACAGCACCGGCCACGGCGGACGTCCCTCGCGCACGCGCTTCAAATCGGCCAGGACGAGTTTCCAGTCACTATGGCGGTTGTCAGGATTCTTGGCCACCATTTTCTCCAGCAGCAATGAGAAAGGTGCACTCAGCCGCACGGCGAGCGACCGCGGATCAGGAGCCTGTGCGTTGCCGACGTGATCATGCAGCATCTCGTCATCACTCTTGCCGTGAAAAAGCATGCGCCCCGTGACCATGTGGTACAGCGTGGCGCCCAGCTCATAGATGTCCGACCGGCAATCCAGTTTGTCACTGCCGTAGACCTGCTCGGGCGACATGTAGGCCGGCGTACCGAGGATCTCCTCGGGCTCGTCCTGCTTGCCGCTGGTGGAAACCAGCGTCACCGAACGGCTGAGTCCGAGGTCGGTGACCTTCACCGTGCCGTCCGCGTCCACCATGATATTGTCGGGCTTGATGTCGCAATGCACCATCCGGTAATGGGTCCAGGCGTAGTCCATCGCCACCGCCACGCTTTCCGCGACGATCAGGGCGTCCTCCTCATCGATCTGGCCTTTCCGGCGCAGCAAATCGCCCATGGTGTATCCGTCCACCAGCTCCATGACGAAGTAGTAGACTCCATCGGAGAAATTCGCGTCGTAGACCTGCACGATACCGGGATGCTTCAACTGCGCCGCCGCACGCGCCTCTTCGCGGAAACGCCGGATATCGTCGGGATCCGTCGCGAAGGACGAGGAGAGGATTTTGATCGCCACAAAACGATCGAGCGAGACCTGGCGCGCCTTCCAGACCGACGCCATGCCGCCACGCCCCAGAAGGCCCAGCACCTCGAAATTCGGCAATTTAAACGCAGGGGTTTCGCTCATCGGGCCAACGCCCCTTCCCCCCTACACGATGGACACAGCATCTGGGTTTCTCCTTTGCATTCCGGGCACGGCTCGCCTTTCACATCTCCCGTCCCCTTGCATTTTTTACAGGGCATCAGTCCGGTCGCCGAACACCGTGCACATCGCGGCGCCAAGCCGCTGCCGTCGCACTTCGTGCAGGCCACACTTCCATTCCCTTTACAGATCTGACAAGGGACCTCTCCCAGCCCATCGCAGCGCGGACATTTCTTGACCGCCTCTTGATTCAGCCGAGTCTCTTTTCGCACGCCGGTCTTACGTGCTTCTTTCAGAACACCATGATCGCACTCGTCAAAATCACAGGGTTTCCATCCGCTCCCACGACAGGTTGTACAGGCTTGGCGGGCAGATTGCTGACATCCGCGGCACGGCAACGGCATGCCGGTCATGATCAGCGCGCGCTGCTTGTTGGTGAGCAGCTGGTCCAGTGCCGGCGGCACCAATACCCGTCCCACTTTAACGTCCCCAGCCACCATCTGCCGCCGCTCGAACTCGGCCCGCCCCTGCAAGATCTGCATCTTGGCTTTCGGCACGTCCTTGAGCCCGGGAACGGATCCTGCCCCTTTACACACTGGGCAGGGCACACCGTCAACCGCCTTGACCCCTTGGTTGCGCCGGTCCACCTTGCTGAGATCAAGCTGATAGCGCCCGCTGCCTCCACACCGTCTGCACGGCACCATACTCCGTTGCAAAGCATTCAGCAGGCGCGTGTTGTTTTGCACGATCAACTCGCCCACAGTCGCCGGGAACGTTCCGGCCGGCACGAGCCGCATCAAGGCCATCGCATTCTGATCATAGCACAGCGCCAGTTCCGGCTGCTTCGCCTCCAGCTCGCGGGCCTGGCGCACATTCGCCTCCACGAGACTGGCCGCCAGACGCCCCACCTCCGTCTCGTCACTGGCCGGTGCCACCGGCTCGACCGCGGGCGTCGGCGTGTCCGCCTTCGGTTTGGGCAGAGCCTCCTGGCAGTGGCGACAGGCAACATCTCCGGTCTTTGCCTCGCGCCCGCATTTCGTACACACGATCACCCCCTGCGCCCAGATCGCGAGTGCGCCTGCAGCCAGCCACGACACGATCAAACACCGCCACACGCTTACCATCACCGACCTCCCTTGTCGTCTTCCCCGATGTCTCCCTCAGCCGAATACTCACGCAGCTTGCGGTGCAACGTGCGCCGGCTGATCCCCAATTCTTCCGCAGCGCGCGTACGGTTGCCCCCGTTTTTCTCCAGCACCGCCATGATCTTGCGGCGTTCGGTCTCAGCCAGCGAACCTGACGCCAGCATCGGCATCCGGAACGACACTCCGACGTTTCCCTTAACGGCGTCACGGATATTCTGCGGAACATCACGCGCAGACAACCGTTCGGAACGCGACAGCACCACCATCTTCTCAATCGTATTGCGCAACTCTCGTACATTGCCCGGCCACGAATAGGCCTCCAAGAGGTTCAGCGCGTCCGGCGTCATGCCCTCAATCTTCCTGCCGTTTTTCTCGCTGTACTCTTTCAGGAACCGTCCCGCCAGCAACGGGATGTCCCCTGCTCGTTCCGAGAGCGCCGGCAGCGTGATGTCCACGACATTCAGGCGGAAGTAAAGATCCTCGCGAAACTTGCCCTTGGCCACATCTTCGCGCAAGTTACGGTTGGTCGCCGCGATCAGGCGGATATCGACCTCGATCGTCTCTTCGCTGCCCACGCGCTCGAACGTGCGCTCTTCGAGCACGCGCAAGAGCTTCACCTGAATGGACGGATCGATCTCGGAAATCTCATCTAGAAAAAGCGTGCCGCCATCCGCCAGCTCGAAACGTCCCTTGCGCTGCACAGTCGCGCCGGTGAAGGCCCCCTTCTCATGGCCGAACAACTCGCTCTCCAGCAGTGTCGCGGAGAGTGCCGCGCAGTGCACCGCGACGAATGGCCCCTTTGATCGCAAACTGAGACGGTGGATCGCCTGCGCCACCAGCTCCTTGCCTGTTCCGCTCGGGCCCTGAATCAGAACCGAGGCTTGGGTCGGCGCCGTCTGGCGGATGACCTCGAACACCTGCTTCATCGCGTCCGACTCACCCACGATATTTTCCATCCCGAACTTCTCGTTGAGCTGGCTCTCAAGCGTTTCGACCCGATGCTCCAGATCGCGCGACTTGAGCGCCCGCGCCACCAGCATGTCCAAGTGGTCGAGATTGACGGGCTTGGTCAAAAAGTCATAGGCCCCCTGCTTCATCGCATCCACGGCCGTCTCGACCGATCCGTAGGCGGTCAACAGGATGCAGACCGTGCGGGGATACTGCGCGATCACGCGCCGCAACAGCCCAAGGCCATCCGTACCCGGCATGCGCAGATCGGAAAGCAGCAGGTCGACCTGCTGTCCGCCATCCATCAGCGACAGCGCCGCATCGGCGCTTTCCGCCGTCAACGCAGTGTAATGGCGCTGCAACGCGCGCTGCAGACCGTCGCGCGTGTTCTTGTCATCGTCCACAATGAGAATGACCGGCTTGTCATTTCGTTCCATAAGATCACCCAACCCCTGCCTCGGACGCCCCCTCTAACGGCATCTGCGGATCGTGATGTTTCGCGGCCGTCGGCGTGGTGAGCAGACGGACCCGCCGTTCAGAGCGCGGCAGGCGTACCTTAAAGCAGGTGCCCACGCCCGGCTTGCTCGACAGTTCGATCTCGCCGCCATGCTCGTCGATAATCCGCTGCACGATCATCAGTCCCAGCCCGCTGCCGGTTCGCTTGGTCGTGTGATAGGGCTCAAACACGCGCTGCATCTCTTCCGGCGTGATCCCCTTGCCCGTGTCGATGAAGGCGATATCCACGTAGACGTCACCAGCGTCCATCTCGATCCGAAGCGCACCGCCGTCCGGCATTGCCTCCAGCGCGTTCTTGATGAGATTGAAAAACACCTGCTTGATCTGAGACCGGTCAAGCTGCACGGTCGGAATCGTCTCGGTGATGTCAACCGACACCGTGATGCGGCGATTTTCAAACTCGGTCTTCAGCAACGCCAGCGTCTCTTGCAGCACATCGGTGGGCTGCTCCGGGCGGAGCACCGGCTGCATCGGACGCAGCGCGCGCAGGAACTGACGGATGATCGTATCCAGCCGTTCCACCTCGGTACGGGCCACGCCCACCAGCTCAGCCAGCGGCTCGCGCGTACCGTCCGGCAGCTCACGCAGTTCGCGCGCAAGAAGCTGCAAGTGAATGTTGAGGGCGTTCAACGGGTTGCCGATCTCGTGCGCCACGCCGGCCGCCAGCAACTTGATCGCGTTGGATCGCTCGCTCTCCAGCGTCGAGGCCTCCTGCCGGCGATCACGCGTGACGTCGCGCAGGATCACCAGAACGCCTTTTTCGACCAGGCCCTCTTCGTTCAGCGGCATCGCATACACACTGATGAAACGGTGCTCGGGGTACGTCACTTCAATTTCGCGCGTCACCATCCTCGCCCAGCCGCTTTCGAAGGCCGGCACCTCCAGCAGATGCTCCCAATCCCAGTCGCGCAGGATCCGCACGATCGAACGGCCCTTGATCCGGGCGAACTCAAAGCCGGCAAGCCGTTCGGCGGCGTGGTTGGCGTAGAGCAAACGGCCTTCGTTATCGATCACCACCAGACCCTCTTGGATCGTCTGGAAAATGGTTTCCAGAAACCCCCGCTCCTGCGCCAGACGCACCATCTGCGCCTGAAGGCTTTCAGGGTTCAGCTTGTCGATGCGCGCGACCAATCTGTCGAAAAATCCAGAGGCCATGTGTGTCACTTCGATTCACAGCGTCAATTTGGCCCACATCATAATGAACGCGCCCTCATGCATCAAGCGCAAATGGTACAACCGAGAATGTCAGCGATGAAACTGCAGCATCCATCATCCCGCAGGGCGTTTTTATTTGAACGGTTTTTGTGCGGTGAGGAATCGCATGGCGTACGCTCTGTTCTCGCGGCAGGCGTCGGTGAAGTCGCCAAGGTGGCCGTCCGCAGTGCGGGAGTTGAAGAACAGAAGCGCGGCGTGTAGGTGCCGGTGGCGGAGAACTGCTCGCCGAAGGTGGTGTAGGCGTATTCGCCGACGACGTTTCCGCTTGTGTCGGTGGCCATGACCACGTCGCCGCGCCAGTTGCTGTGGAGATAGGTTGTGGTTGCTGTGCCACCGGAGAAGCGCGTCTCGGCAACGAGACTGCCCACATCACCCGCGATTCCGATGCCGCGCGTGAAGTACTCGCGAAGGGTGCCGTCGGCGTGGGCGGTGGCGATGATGTCCATGCCGTCCCAGATGTAGAGGGTGAGCAGGCTGTTTTCCTGCTTCGCAATGCGGCGGCCGTGCTGGTCGTACCAGTAGAAAGAAAGTGTGCTATTCCATTGTTTTCGCATGACTCACGTATTTTCAAAAAACTTGACCACAACTATGCCTGCCAAGATTACAAAAATTGAACAACTTAAGATATAAACCAACAGACTAACTTTTGTTTCTTTGCTAATTCGTCGGAACAAACCGATAACTGAACAAATGCCAGCCAAACAGCCAAGCAGGAACACTGTCAATATGTATGTTTTTTCTGCTCTCGGAGACAGGATATGGAAACAATGCAACACAGGGAGGATAACAAAGCAGCCCACTCCTATAACCAAAACAAAGCTGAACAAAGGGCTAACTAAACTATTAGTAAACATGGGGAACAGATTTTTCATTTTTAATACCCTGTTGTTTGCTGAACTGTCGTGTCAAGGATCTGAATAGTCGACAATCCCTCTAGTAATTGATCTGCATTCCCAGTAAAAACCCCACTGATTGCTCCACGTCCTTCCAAAATTCTGTTCCCATAGTAGTCGTATCGTGACAAGACTTGTGCAGTATTTGCATATCTTAGTCCTACCAAATCAATAGCTAGGTCTACAGCTGTGGCTAGTCGTTGTGCATTGCAATCATCAGGGGACACTAATTCAGCAACATCATTTAGAAAACTCCCTGAACTAACCGGTTCATTATCGAAGAAAGCATTTACTAAATTCTGGAAATTTGCACTCAATCCATAACCCGATTTGAATACAATAACCCCTCCCAACGTAGCTCCTAGTCCACCTGAACCAACCGCTAGAACTCCACCACCAATCATGCCCAGCCCATTCCCAATCCCCCCCCCGAGTGACCTTCCAGCATCAGCCCACCGTATGAGTCCCCACGGGTCAACCCCATTCACTGGGTTGTTCCAACAGAACTGGTAGAGGTTAATGCCTCCAAACTCCCGTATCGGATCCTCGGATATCCACCTGCACAGCACGGGGCTGTAATACCTGAACCCATGATAAACCAGTCCCGAAGCATCACGTTCTTTTGACGAGAACGTGAAACGGGGAACGAAATTCCCAATGGAAGAGAGCTGTTCCCCGAACGTCGTATAGGAATACTCGCCGACGACGTTTCCGCTTGTATCCGTGGCCATGACCACGTCGCCGCGCCAGTTGGAGTGGAGATAGGTTGTGGAGACGGCGGCGTTATTTTCAAAGCGCGTTTCGGCGATGAGACTGCCCACATCGCCCGCGATGCCGATACCGCGCGTATAATATTCGCGAATAGTTCCGTCGGCGTGAGCGGTGGCGATGATGTCCATGCCGTCCCAGATGTAGAGCGTGAGCAGGCCGTTCTCTTGCTTCGCGACGCGGCGACCGTGCTGGTCGTACCAGTAGAGGGAGACCGCGCCGGAAACGGTGTTGCTCACACAGGCGAGGTTGCCCTCGCAGTCGTAGGCGAGGGTGTCGCCGGAAGGTAAGTTTGTGATGGAACCGTTAGAAAATGTCGTCTTTGATGACAGGTTCATGATTCTGAAGGTATTTGGTAGCGATTGGAAGAAG
>Ga0208461_1002717_pt1 | contig 14195 bp, 8 predicted proteins | sample AD_JPNTR4_MetaG_FD_184448 | JGI IMG/M metagenome (GOLD analysis project Ga0208461, IMG submission 184448) | Active sludge microbial communities of municipal wastewater-treating anaerobic digesters from Japan - AD_JPNTR4_MetaG (SPAdes) (version 2) | ecosystem: Engineered > Bioreactor > Anaerobic >... | reverse complement strand
CTATTAAAATGCTTTTCGACAATGGCAAGCCCTTGCTCATCACGACCGGAAATTTGATTCAAATCAAGAGCCGCCCCGATTTTGAAATCATCTTTAAAAGCTTCTTTTAAAGTTAAATGGCTGAGGTTTTCCGCTTGGCTATTAGCTGTCATAAGTCCTATTCTTTATAATTGGATATTCCGGAAATATAGCTGAATAATTACACCTATAAATAACCAAAGATACCCTCATAATGTTATCATTAACAGAGAGGAATTTTTAACTATGCAATTTTTTAATAATTCTAATTTTTCGAGCATAATGTTAACGTTGAATATAAAATTTGAATTATTCATTGAACCGTTTCAAATATATTTAACACTTTTTAATTTACCAATAAAAATTTTAGCCGTGGTTACGTCTCAATTTCTGATTGTATTTTCAGTTCAAATTCTTACTGGCGTACTCAAACCAAATTCTCTTCTACTCATCGGATAAAGAGGATAGAGAATAATGTCAACCTTTTTTCTAAGAAGACATTCGCTGTAATTTCTAAATTGCTAAATAATCAATATCATAACAGTAGGTTTAATACCTTTTAAAATGGATAATGAAGACGGAAGAAGATATTAAATCCTCCATCTCATCCTGGATTTTCTTAATTAGTCGTTATAAAAAAAGCGGCCGGAGCTAGATAACCGACCGCTTTTCGGGAGGAAGAGAGACTATTGAGTCTCGGGAGTAAAAAATTCTTACTTTCTATTTATAAGTATATAGTTGTGAAATAACAATCGATTCCGCCAATTATTAAAATTAATCTATTTACTAAAGTACCACTGATTAGCTCACTGTAAAAAGCGACATTCGCAGTAGGCCTAAATCGCTTGCCACAGAATGTCTCTTTTCCTTTATATCAATTATGGATTTCTGCATCAACGAGTTCCCGCTCATATTGTTTCACTCCGGACCCCTTTTGGACTCGATTTTTTAGAGTCTCTTCCCATAATCTATCGGCTGTAAGTTTCCAGGCTCGCGCCGCCGCCTGACATTTAGCAGTTAATTCTACCACATCCTCACGATCCATATGTTGAGTCGAATATGCCCCAGTCTCCAGTACAATTGATTTTAAAGCCTCAGGATTATCCAGCAATGGACATGGTCTCAGGTGATTTTGATTAAACGGTTGATTCTTCTGATATTGGAGAAACAATGGAGATTGTAAAGCCTCCAATAAAGATACGTTCTTAATATTGGTGTCCGAATAATGGATAAAGGCACAAGGTTCGACATCGCCATTGGCGTTAATATGCAAATAACGACGCCCACCGGCAATACAACCGTTGACATATTCCCCGTCATTCCAGAAATCTATCAGGAAAATTGGTTTAGTCTGGCGCGCCTCACGCACACGGTAGTACATATGTTCCCGATGTTCCGGACGGGCAAGCAAACTAAGATCAGCGTGTTTCCCAAGTGGGATATAAGTAAAGTACCAGCCAAAATAACATCCGGCTTCAATCATCTGATCAAGATATTCCGGTTCCCCCACGATATTCCAGTTCTGGCTATGATAGCAAGTCGAAAAACCAAAAGGAATGCCTCTCGATTTCAAGATTCTCATGGCAGAAATCAGCTTCTGGTAACTGCCCTTGCCTCTGCGGAAATCGGTTGCTTTTTCATCACCTTCAATGCTTAATGCCAACGAAAAATTTCCTACTCTTCGTAATTCATCCGCAAAGTGTTCGTCCACTAATGTGCCATTCGTAAAAGATAGAAAGACGCAATCGGAATGCTTTTCAGCTAGATTAATCAAATCGTTTTTACGTATTAGGGGTTCACCACCACTGAATATATAAAAGTAAATGCCAAGTTCTTTACCTTCCCGAATTATTCGATCCATTAGATCAGTATCAAGATTGAGACTCTTGTCGTACTCACTAGCCCAGCAACCTTTACATCTCAAGTTACAAGCACTGGTTGGATCCATAAGCACCGCCCAGGGAATACCAAAACCGAGCCTCTCCCTCTCCTCAACTAGCTTACCCTGCCCCTCGAAGCCAGAATTAATAAACAGATTTCTCACCATTTTATGGATAATTTCCGGATCTATATCCCTAATTGCTCGCACAGCTAGTTGATACCAGTTGGAATCGGGATTATTGACAATGCTTTTTGCGCCCTGTACATAGCTTTTATGAATTGGAAGCCAGGCACTTTTATCAACAAAATCAATGAGTTTAGGAATATGCTTCTGCGGGTCTTTGATACAGTAGGTTACTAATTTGTCGAGTGCAATTTTATTGACGTATTTCTTAAAAGTCGTCATATTATTAACCTCCTTTTTTACTAAAGAAGACGGTTAAGAATCTCGATTATCTGGTTCTGCGAAAAAGTCCCGATGATAACCTCGATTAGTTTACCGTTTAAAAAGATTAAAGTGGCTGGCGATGAAAAAATATGATAATTATCGGCAATTGCTCGATGTTGATTTATATGAAGCCTCAAAATTTCAATCTGGTTCTGAAAATAGTTGGCGAGCCGGGACAATATCGAATCAACTATATAACTCGTGCTAATTTTTTCATCGTAAAATTCGACCACCACCGGTTTGTCGCTATGAATCAACTCATCAAAAGTTGACATATCGATTATTCTCGGATCTTCTTTTTTAATACTCTTATTTTCTTTTTTTACTTTCATACAATTTTATTAAGCACAAAATCTGTGCCAAATCCTTGGCTTTGTTTGATAACAGTCTATTAATTAAAGAATAATGTAATAATTTGGTCAAAAATTGCTGGGTTTAGCAATTGATTATATTACGATATATCATAATATTTATTATTATTCATTAATTGGTTTAGTGCGATGAATGCCCAATTTCTTCATCTTGGAGGCTAACGTTTGGGGATTGATATCCAGAAGTTGAGCCGCACCGTGAGTCCCGCTAACTCGCCAGTTTGTCAAAGATAGTACTTTCAAGATGTAATCCCTTTCGGCTTCTCGTAAGGATTGAATTTTCTCCTTATTCATCACTGGCGCATCAGTTGTAAACCAATTACCAATCTGAAGAGTTCGCCCGTTGGTAATGATAACGGCTCTTTCGATAATATTTTCTAGTTCCCGGATATTTCCCGGCCAACTATAGCTGGTTAAAGTACGCATAATTTTAGCTGGTATAATATCTATTTTGCGACCGATTTTCTTCGAATATTTTTGGACAAAATGATGTATTAAGAGAGGAATATCTTCTGGCCTTTCGCGCAGAGGTGGCACATGAATGGGAAAAACATTCAACCGGTAATAAAGGTCTTTACGAAATTCACCTTTTTGGACAGCGGCTTCAAGATTACGATTAGTGGCTGCTATTATACGCACGTCGGTTTTGAGGGTCTTGTTACTTCCAATCCGTTCAAATTCACCTTCCTGAATTACTCGTAAAAGTTTAGATTGAATTTCCAGTTGTAGGTCACCAATTTCATCCAGGAAAATTGTACCGCCGTTAGCCAATTCAAAACGTCCCATTTTACGATAAAGTGCCCCGGTAAAAGCTCCTTTCTCATGCCCGAATAATTCGCTTTCGATTAAGGCGGCTGGTAAAGTAGCACAATTTACCTTGACTAATGGACTGGAACTACGAGAACTAATATGATGAATAGTGCGGGCAATAAGTTCTTTCCCGGTTCCTGTCTCTCCCTGTATTAATACGGTAGCGTCGGTTGCGGCTACCTGTTCCACTTTTTCCAGAACTTTTCGGAGACTCAGACTTTTGCCGACAATTTCTTCAAAGTTGTGAGTTAGTTTAATTTCATTCTGAAGGTAAATATTTTCTTCATATAATTTATTTTTTAAAAATTCCAATTCCTTCAGTGTCTTTTGCAGCTCTTCCTGGGCTTTCCTCCGTTCAGTTATATCCCGGGCAAACACGCAGATATATTCATTATTTTTGAAAACAAATAAATGCGCTGAGATTTCCAAAGTCAAAATCCGACCGTCTTTCGTACGGAAATTGCGCTCGATAACTGTGACACCATTTTGTTTTATGATATCAATCTGGTCTAAAAAGCGGTGTGGGTCGGTTTTATTCCAATCATTCTGAATGTCAATTAGATCATCTAAATTTTTACCGACCAATTCTTCTGGCGAATATTGCAGTAATTGACAAGCGGCTTGATTGACCCGGTAAATCGTACTCTCAGCATCGATCCAAAGAATAGCATCCACATCACTCTCGATCGTAAACTGGGAGAGTTCAGAATAGTAATCGGAGTTTGGATCAATTTTGGCCATAGTTGCTTTCAACAATCAATTAACTAATTCCAAAATAAACAAAGTAATTTAAAATATCAAATTAAGTAAGCAAATATAAACAATATTGCTGAGATTAGACCCAAAAACGAGTTTTAGTTGCATTTTCTATTAGGATAAACATTTTTATCCTTTAGTCAGAGTATTTTTTTTATTGTGCCACCAGTTGCTGACTGCCTTGCCAATTTCCACCGCAATAAGAAGCATTAATGCTATCGTGAAGATTAATAACCATTGTTTCAGGTCCAGGGGTACGACGCCCAAAGCTTGGCTTAAACTGGGTATTACAAAAGGCAGAAAAACCAGCCCCATTCCAAAAATTACGGCAAAGATTAATGGCTTGTTTTTCAGGATCGAGTTCATTTTAAAAAGTGACTTGCGCATACTTCGGTAAGCGAAAATATAAATTAGTGAATTTATCGCCAGGCTAGCGAAGACTAAACTACGGCCTTCGTCAGCATCACCGTGTATTTTAAAATAGTGGCCAAAAATCAGGAGAGCCGCTAGCGCACTGCCGATACTAATCACACCAATTAAAAACAAGCCTAAAGGAGGCAAAATTGGTTCTTTAAGAGATTTTGGCTTTTCGTCCATAATGCCATTCTCCTTCGGCTCAAAACCGAGCACGATATCAGCCGGACCATCACAGATCAAGTGAATCCAGAGTATCTGCGCAACCAGTAACGGTGCCGGCCAGCCCAAAATCATAGATATAAAAATAGTCAATACCTCGGCGAAAGAATTGGAGAGGACATAGGCTACGACTTTACGGATATTCTCAAAGATTACGCGTCCTTCCTCAATTGCGGCAACGATGGTGCGAAAATTGTTATCGAGAAGAATCAAATCGGCGGTCTCTTTAGCTACATCGCTGGCTGTGCCGACAACCACGCCGATATTAGCCTGTTTAAGTGCCGGTGCGTCGTTGACACCATCGCCGATCATAGCCGTAATATCACCGTTTTTCTGCAGTGTGTTAACTATCCGTAATTTATCATGAGGCCTAATCCGGGCAAAAACGGCGGTAGGGTATATACGTTTAGCAAGTTCTTCGTCATTTAATTGAGCAAGTTCTTCGCCTTCCAGCGTTTCCTCACCGTTTTGCAATAGACCGATATTACTGGCAATACGTTCAGCAGTGCGCCGATAATCGCCGGTTATCATTTTAACCTGAATACCTGCATGTTTAGCGAGCAAAACTGCCTCGTGTACTCCCTCGCGAATCGGGTCTTCCATACCGATCAAGCCTACCCATTTATAACCGGAGTGATCTTCCAGGATTCCATAGTGACGATAAGCCAGACCGAGAAGACGCAATCCCTCACCAGCCCATTGCTCAATTTGAGCCAAAATTCGCTGACGTTCACCATCGTTGATTTGACACATCTTCAGGACAATTTCGGGCGCACCCTTTAGGAAATGATAATCGCCACCAGGTAAGTGGTGACCGGTAATCATAAATTTGGTTTCACTGGTGAACATTTCTTCGTCCAGACGTTGGCTCTCTTCAACTAAAGTCTGGGGATCATTCGGCAGTCGAGATTTGGCATATTCCCATAAAGCCATTTCAACCGGTCCCTCAAGGTTATTACACAGAACCATAATCTGGATGGCTCGCTCGTTATCCACAAAATCGGTACGAGTCACACGCATTCGGCCTTCGGTAAGAGTACCCGTCTTATCGGTACAGATGACATTGACAGAACCTAAAGTTTCAACGGCTAACAGTTTCTTAACTAAGCCTTGGCGCTTAAGGATCTTACGCATCCCCAATATCAAAATAACAGTAACGGCAATCAACAAGCCTTCCGGTATTGCCGAAATAGCCAAAATAACCGAAGTCCGTAGCATGTCCAGAAAATCACGCTTCAGTAAAAGTCCAACGAGAAATATAATAGTAGTGAACGAAACGACGATAATTGTCAACGTCCTGCTGAAAGATTTAAGTCGCACTTGTAACGGAGTCTCTTCTTCTTTATGTTCCTGAAGGCTTTTGGCTATTTTACCTAACTCGGTTCGAACACCGGTTTGGGTGACTCGCATTACTCCTCTACCAGTAAGGAGTGTTGTACCCATGAAAACCTGGTTGGAGCCGGCTTCGACTGACTTTTTAATCGGCTCACTCTCGCCGGTCAGGATTGCCTCGTCTACACTGAGCCTGGCGCCCTCAATAATTTCACCGTCACCGGGAATACGCTCTCCTGCATTTAGTATAACGATATCTCCCGGTACTACTTTTGTTACATCAATCTCCTGGCGTTCTCCATCGCGGATAACAGTAGTGGTCGGTTTTAGCAATTTATTCAATGCCGTATAAGTACGTTGAGCCTGAAATTCCTGGAAAAATCCGAGAATGACATCAACAATAACGACGGCTATAATTATAATGAAATCAGTCAGTTCGCCCATAATGAGTGAAATCACAGCGGCTACCAGGATTATATAAATAAGGGGGCTTTTAAATTGAGAAATTAGGATTGACCAAGCTGAGGGTGGTTTACTTCTTGGGAACGTATTAGGACCATATTTTTTTAGCCGAGAAAGCGCTTCCTCTGTCGTTAGTCCTTTGATAGGAGTGGGTTTTTCGTTGATTACCGATTGTTTTTTAGATGATTCCATTTTTTAACTCCTTCTGAGCTGTAGTTATGATCCAGCAGTAAACATAAAAAAAGCCTGCGAGATCGTGTTAGCGGTCCCACAGGCCTATACCTGCTGCAATATTGCCCAGCTCTATCAACCTAATAGATAGGTTATCGCTTGATCCTTATTCTCTTAGATTTCAAATAATATGTATTTTACTTTACTTTATGTGTAAAATCAATAATTAAATTCTAATTCAAGTTCAGGATGATCAATTGCAGACTTAAATAGTAATCTTTGGGGTGTCATTCTATTCGATTTTTTAAAGTAAATTTTAATTTTTAATCTCTTATTATGAAATAGTTGTGCCGAAGGCCGGAATCGAACCGGCACGATCCAAAGGATCGAGGGATTTTAAGTCCCTTGCGTCTACCATTTCCGCCACTTCGGCAAAATGAACTATTTGAAAAAACTGCTCAAACCCGAGGCGACGACCGGATTTGAACCGGTGCATAACGGTTTTGCAGACCGCTCCCTTAGCCACTTGGGTACGTCGCCAATTAAAAAAAGCGGTGAAAATTAGATTTTATTACTCAAAAAAACAAAACCTTTTCCAGATTCAAGAGCTGATAATAAAAAAGGGCGGAAAGCCGCCCTTTTTACCATTTACGAATTCATTTACTTCTTATCGTCGTCCACTACTTCAAAATCAGCATCTTGAATGTTTTCATCTTTTTGACCGGTCGTTTCCTCATGTGGTTGTTCATAAGTCTGACCAGTATGTGGTGGTTGTGTTTCCGTGCGTACTCTTTCGTACATCTTAGATGATACTTCTGACCAGGCTTGATTCATGGCTTCGATCGCACTCTTCATCGTTCTAACATCACCACTACTCTGGGCTTTTTTCAAGTCTTCCAGTGCATTATTCAGTCTACCTTTTTCTTCCGGTTGCAGTTTATCACCGTATTCTTTCATATTCTTTTCTGTCTGGTAAATCAAGGCATCAACCTGATTGCGGGTATCAACTTCTTCTTTGTGACGGCGATCTTCTTCTTCATGCAGTTGAGCATCGCGTACCATTTTTTCTTTCTCTTCCTCAGTTAAACCACTGGAAGTTTGAATTCGGACGCTTTGTTCTTTGCCGGTAGCTTTATCTTTAGCGGTAACGTTCAGAATACCGTTGGCATCAATGTCAAAAGTGACCTCAATTTGAGGAACACCACGCGGTGCTGGTGGAATACCATCGAGATGGAAACGCCCAATACTCTTGTTATCAGCCGCCATTGCCCGCTCACCCTGGAGAACATTGATTTCTACGCTGGTCTGATTATCCGCAGCAGTCGAGAAAATTTCACTCTTCCGGGTCGGAATGGTCGTATTACGCTCAATTAATTTAGTCGTAACTCCACCAAGTGTTTCGATTCCCAGTGACAAAGGTGTTACGTCCAGCAGTAGAATATCGTGAACTTCTCCTGCTAAAACGCCACCCTGAATTGCCGCTCCGATTGCGACTACTTCATCCGGATTGACACTCTTATTAGGTTCTTTCTTAAAAAGGTCTTTGACTAGCTCCTGTACTTTGGGTATGCGAGTGGAACCGCCTACCAGGATTACCTCATTTATATCCTCCGGTTTTAATCCGGCATCTTCCAATGCTTGCTGACACGGCTTACGAGTGCGTTCAATCAAATCATCAACAAGAGATTCAAATTTTGCTCGTGACAATTTTTCCATTAGATGGATGGGACCAGCAGAACCAGCAGTAATGTAGGGTAAATTGATTTCCGTTTCCAGATTTGAAGAAAGTTCAATTTTAGCTTTCTCAGCGGCTTCTTTAAGTCTCTGCATTGCCATCGGATCTTTTTTAAGGTCAATACCTTCTTTCTTTTTAAATTCGCTAATCAACCACTCAATAATGCGCTGATCGAAATCATCACCCCCTAAGTGGGTATCGCCATTAGTGGATTTTACTTCAAAAACACCATCTCCAATTTCTAGAATGGAAATATCAAAGGTACCGCCACCCAAATCATAAACGGCAATCTTTTCTTCCTTTTTCTTATCAAGACCATAAGCCAAAGCGGCGGCCGTCGGTTCATTGATGATACGCTTTACTTCTAAACCGGCAATTTTACCGGCATCTTTGGTAGCTTGCCGCTGAGAATCATTGAAGTAAGCCGGTACGGTAATAACCGCATCGGTAATTTTTTCGCCTAATTTTTCTTCCGCGGTTTGCTTCATTTTCTGCAGAATCATTGCACTGATTTCAGGTGGTGAATAATCCCGATCGCCAATTCGTATTCGAGCATCTCCATTAGGGCCTTCAACTACTTTAAACGGAACTTCTTCACGTTCTCGTTGAACTTCTTTATATAAACGTCCCATAAAACGTTTAATCGAATAAACGGCGCGATCGTGGTTGGTTACGATTTGACGTTTGGCAGTATCACCAACTACTATTTCACCATCTTTTTTAAAAACTACTACGGATGGCGTCACGGGACGCCCTTCGGAATTTTCCAGAACGCGTGGCTTACCACCTTCCATCACAGCCACACAAGAATTGGTTGTTCCTAAATCAATACCTATAATTTTTCCCATATTTATCTCCTTTTTTTGGGCTTCAATTTTTCAAATTTCACTAAAAGATCGACAAACCTCGTGCCAAATAGTTATTAGGACACAACGTCAGACTATCTTACTAAATACTATATTTGGTTTGAAAAGACTGAAATTATGACTTAATTGCTGACCGGTTCGCTCGTAATTTTCGTGGAAGAAATTTTATATTCTATTTCAGGCTGAGTAAAGACGATCTTGTTATCAGTAACATTAGCCACGATTTTACTCCCGCGTCTTAAAGTGCCAGCCAGAATCAATTCTGAAATCGGATCCTCGATCATATTCTGAATTGCCCGACGTAGTGGACGTGCTCCAAATTCGGGCTTAAATCCCTGCGTAAGAATTAGTTCTTTGGCTTCCTGAGTGATTTCTAAGGCTGTCCCTGAAGCTCCTAGATTGCGGCGAACATCCTCTAATTGCAAATCAATAATCGCTAAAACGTCTTCACGAGTTAAGGGTTTAAAGATAATCGGATCATCAATCCGGTTTAAGAATTCCGGATTGAATACATGTTGAATTTCTTCCAGCAAGCGTTTTTTCATAGCCTCATATTCACTAAGCGGATCGGCTTTGGAAAAACCAAACGCCGAGCTCTGGAGACTGCGCGAGCCAGTGTTGGAAGTCATAATTATAATCGTATTTTTAAAATCAACCCGACGACCAAAACTATCAGTCAAAACGCCTTCATCGAAAATCTGTAGTAAAATATTAAAAACGTCGCGGTGGGCTTTTTCAATTTCATCGAAAAGCACCAGTGAATAGGGCTGACGCCGAACCCGTTCAGTCAATTCACCGCCCTCTTCATAACCAACATATCCCGGAGGCGCCCCAATTAGTCGCGAAACTGCAAATTTTTCCATATACTCCGACATATCAATTTTAATCAGAGCATCTGTGCCGGGAAATAAGAAGCGAGCCAGTACTCTGGCAAATTCAGTCTTGCCAACGCCTGTTGGACCTAAAAATAAGAAGGATCCGATTGGGCGCCGCGGATCTTTCAATCCGGCACGGGCACGGCGAATCGCACTACTTACGACTCGAATTGCATCGTCCTGGCCGATAATTGACTTGCGGAGCTCATCTTCCATCGTCAGTAATTTTTGATTTTCTGATTCGGCAATTCTGTTAACCGGAATCCCGGTCATCATCGCTACTACATCAGCAATATCCTCGGCCGTAACAAATAAGGTTTGTTTTTCGCCACTTTTTTCCCAGGCTTGCTGTAGATCGGCTAATTGTTTTTTAACCCGCCGTTCGCTGTCCCGCAGGTCAGCGGCTTTTTCAAACTGCTGTTCTCTAACGGCGTTATCTTTCTGATTGCGGACTTCTTCCAGTTTCTTTTCAGCCTCAAGTATTTCCTCCGGCATAATAACATCTCGTAGATGAACCCGCGAGCCGGCTTCGTCCATAACATCAATGGCTTTATCAGGTAAAAATTTATCGGTAATATAACGGTCACTGAGTTCGACCGCCGTCCATAAAGCTTCATCGGTATATTTGACGTGATGATGGGCTTCATAGCGCTCCCGTAATCCTTTCAGGATTTCCAGCGATTCTTCTTTACTCGGAGGATTAATTATGACTTTTTGGAAACGTCTTTCTAACGCACCATCTTTTTCAATAAATTTGCGATATTCGTCGAGCGTAGTCGCACCAATGCACTGTAACTCACCGCGCGCTAAAGCCGGTTTGAACATATTAGAGGCATCCAGCGAACCGGACGCTCCCCCGGCTCCAACTATGGTATGCAGTTCATCTATAAAGAGAATGACATCGCGCGCCTGCTCGAGTTCCTGCATAATGGTTTTCATACGTTCTTCGAATTGACCGCGATATTTGGTACCGGCGACGATCGCGGCCAAATCCAAATCAATGATCCGCTTGTTCGCAAGTAGATGCGGAACTTTTTTAGCCACGATTCGCAGAGCTAATCCTTCCGCAATTGCAGTTTTACCAACACCCGGCTCGCCGATTAGCACTGGATTATTTTTCTTGCGACGTGACAAAATCTGAGCTACTCGTTCAATTTCTTGATCGCGACCAATCACTGGATCAAGTTGGTTAGTCCGGGCTTTTTCCGTTATATCCCGAGAGAAGTGGTCAAGTGCCGGCGTTCGTGAACTCTTTTTCTCACTTTTTGTAACGGGAAGTGGCTCATCCGTATTTCCTGAAATTTCAGCCCGAAAATTATAATAATCAACGCCAAAACTATTGAGAATTTCGTAGGAAATTCCCTCCTTTTCTTTCAAAATTGATAGAGTAATATGTTCATCACCAACGACTTCGGCGCCCAGTTCCTTGGCTTCGTTATAAGTATTACGAAGAATCCGCTCCACCTGTTTAGTAAACGGAATCTGTCCGATTGTCGCCGTTCCGCCGATCGCTTTTAATGAATCAGTCAGCATAGTTTGTAAGGCTTTGATATCAACATCGAGCGCCATCAATATCTCAAGAGTAACGCTTCGCTCCATATTGATAATCGCCCAAAGTAAATGCTCAGAACCAATATAACTATGATTCATCCGGCCTGCTTCATAGCGGGCGGCTTTGACAATAATTTGAATTATCTTGGAAAAATTTTCTTTCATTATTTCAATTCTTTCTCAAATAACATCAGAAGTTAAAACTCTCTGATTGCTAAGTCAATCTTTTCTTTCCTTTTTTATGTTGTGCAAAATCTTTGCCACTTTGGCGTAGCACTTTTAAGTAATTATCCACCTAACTTGCTTAGGTAGTTAAATGCTGGTTTCGATAAGCAGAGAATCCTTGGTGAATTTTAAAATGCGGTGGGATTTCTCGGCAATTGTCTGATTATGAGTAGCAATGATAAAAGTCCGCCGATATATCCGATTCAATTCTAACATTAATTCAATCAATAGTTCGCTGTTCATCGCATCGAGATTGCCAGTCGGTTCATCTGCTAAAATAATCAAAGGATTATTGATTAGCGCCCGAGCGACGGCTACTCGCTGGCGTTCACCACCTGACAGTGCCGCCGACCGATGGGTAGCCCGTTCAGCGAGTCCGACTCGCGCAAGCATTTCACGTGCCATTTTTTCCGCTTTTCGGACATCTCGGTTATAAATCATAGCCGGAATCATAACATTTTCGAGAGCCGTAAATTCCGGCAAAAGGTGATGAAATTGAAAAACAAATCCAATGTGAGTATTGCGGAAGCGCGCAATTTCCGTATCTGATAAATCAAACGGATTAAGCCCCTCATATTCTATGACGCCGGAATCCGGTCGGTCGAGAATGCCTAATAGATTCAGCAGAGTTGATTTCCCAATGCCGGATGGCCCAACGATTGCCACAACTTCACCTTCCTTAACCGTTAAATCAATATTGCGGAGCACGGCAATTTCCAAGCCGTCGTTCCAGTATGATTTCGATAGATTCTTTACGGTCAATAGGGTTTTGTCATTCTCATTTTTCATATTGAATAGCCTCCAAAGGCATAAGTTTACCAACTCGCCAGCTGGGATAAAGCGTTCCGCAATAGATGAAGATCAAACCGGCGCCGATGATCATCAAAACGTCGCTCCATTGCACCTGCACCGGCAGATAAGGAATATAATATACCGACGGAAGTGGTATAAATTGAAAATGCTGTTGTGCTAGGCAAAGGATTAATGCCAGTCCTATTCCAACCGTCAAACCGATGCTCCCGATTAAAAATCCCAGCCTAAGAAAAATCTGGCGGACTTGAGTCTGGTTCATACCCAGTGCTTGGAGCATGCCGATTTCCTGGATTTTTTCCATAATCAGCATCACCAACGCACTGGTCAAGTTCAGAATCGCCACCAGAATAATGAAACTAAGTGCCAGAAAACTGCCGTATTTTTCTAATTTCATCGCTCCAAACAAGGTACGATGCAAATCTTCCCAGGAAGCCACATCATATTCGTTACCGAGTTGAGCAACCAATTGTTGCTTGGCTTTCTCGACATAGCGATAATTTTCCAAACGGATGTCAATTCCGCTGTAATTATCTCCCATTTCGAATATTTCCTGGCCGACTTTTAATTCGATAAAAGCAATATTCTCATCATAATCGAATAGGTCCAGTTGAAAAACTCCAGTAACGGCAAACTGACCGATAATTGGAATATTCAAGCCGCTTCCCAGGCTGGTTGGATTAATCACATTTAAAGTATCACCCGGATAGACACCGAGTTTATCGGCTAATTGATAACCAATCACAATACCGGGTAGATTCGAAGTTGCCGATAAGAAATTCGCCCCACCACGCATCATAGTCCGCGGACCGGAAAGTTGTTGTTCCAGCGTAGCAGACTCGATGGCTTTAATCCGCACCACGGCTTCCATTTGCTCCGAAGACAATATGCTCTTTTTTATTACAAATGGATAAATCTCGCGCACTGGCACGCCGGTTAGCGCTTCTTTAACTCGTTCAATTTGAGCTGATTGGAGATTGCGTCCGCTAATCCGCAGATGTGATTCGATGTCAATGACTCTATTGGTGATTTCCGCCTCAAAACCATTTAACACACTCAAAGCCACCAGCATCGCAAACGCGCCCAGTGCAATGCCGATGATCGAGATATAAGACGTAAAGGAAATCAAACCGGTCTTCTTTTTAGACCGGAAATAACGTAAAGCGATCCAGTTCAGAAAATTCTTATTCATAACGGGTCGCCTCACTGGGAGTCAATTTAACGGCTTTATACGACGGATAAAGCGTG
>Ga0208461_1002712_pt1 | contig 14208 bp, 15 predicted proteins | sample AD_JPNTR4_MetaG_FD_184448 | JGI IMG/M metagenome (GOLD analysis project Ga0208461, IMG submission 184448) | Active sludge microbial communities of municipal wastewater-treating anaerobic digesters from Japan - AD_JPNTR4_MetaG (SPAdes) (version 2) | ecosystem: Engineered > Bioreactor > Anaerobic... | reverse complement strand
GGAGTAAAAATTTCTGATTCAGCAGTAGTTGCTTCAGTTGAGCTTTCTATGAGATATATCCCAGATCGTAGATTGCCGGATAAGGCGATTGATTTGCTTGATGAAGCATCAGCTTCTGTAAAAATGTGAATGACAAGTATGCCTCCTTCTATCATCAAGCTGGAAAAAAAGATTTCCCAATTGGAAATTGAAAAACAAGCTATTTCTCTAGAAGCAGTTCATCTTGCTAAGGGCGAAAAAATTAAAACAGAATCTAGAATCCAAGAAATAGAAAAAGAACTTTCTGAAGTTAAAGAAGAATACAATATCAAAAAATCCGAACGAGAGTTGGATAGAAAGCTTTTATTGGAAATAAAAGAGATTAATGAACAAATAAAACAACTTCATCACGATGCAGAAATAGCAGAAAAGCAGACTGATTACAACAAAGTTGCTGAAATAAAATATTCTCAAATCCCTTCTTTAGAAAAAAAGTTAGAGGAAATTGAAGAAAAGATGCACAATGCAAAAAAGGAATGAAAAATAATCATAAAAGATATTGTAGAAGAGGATGATGTAGCAACTATAGTTTCCAAACGAACAGGTGTTCCAGTATCTAGATTAGTTCAAACAGAGATAGAAAAATTAGCTAATTTGGAAGAATATCTTGGATCAAGAGTTGTTGGACAGGAATCAGCAGTATCATCTGTTTCCAATGCAGTTCGTAGGGCTAGAGCTGGTCTCAAAGATCCCAATAGACCTATTTGATCCTTCCTTTTTCTTGGACCAACATGAGTAGGTAAAACAGAATTAGCGAAACAACTAGCTCTCTTCCTATTCAATGATGAAAAATCTATGGTCAGACTAGATATGTCAGAATATCAGGAGAAACATACTGTTTCCAGACTTATCGGTTCGCCTCCATGATATGTGTGACATGAGGAAGGTGGACAACTTACCGAAGCAGTTAGGAGAAAACCCTATTCTGTAGTTCTTTTTGATGAAGTTGAAAAAGCTCATCCAGAAGTTTTCAACACTTTATTACAGCTTTTGGATGATGGTAGACTTACTGATTCTAAGTGAAGGACTGTAGATTTCAAAAATACAGTAGTCATTATGACTTCAAATATTGGCTCTGATATTATTATGAACAAACTTTCAGATAAAGTATCTTCAAAGAGTAATGATCTAAAAAGTTCTCCACTTGATTTGGAAAAAGATATTATGCCAATTCTACAATCTTACTTTAGACCGGAGTTTTTGAATAGGTTGGATGACATCATTTTGTTCAATCCAGTAAACTCTGAAATGTTGTCAAAAATATTAGAAATACAGTTAAATAATGTTAAAAATCTAATAAAATCAGAGAAAAACATGGATTTAAATATATCTCAAGATACAAAAGATCATATTGCAAAAGTCTGATTGGATCCTGTATTTGGAGCAAGACCACTAAAGAGAGCAATCCAAAATATTCTCTTGGATGAGTTAGCATTACAGATTATAGAATGAAAAATAAAAGAAAACTCAGTAGTAAATGTAGATTTTGATAAAAATAAACTAATTTTCTCAATGTGAAAGTAGCTTTTTGACATTTTCATATAAAAGCCATATTAAAAAAGCAGAAAAACGCTTGACTTTATATTGTAAATTATTATTATCATTGCAGTTTAGATTTTTAACTTTTACTTGTTATAATTTACAACAATGGAGAAAAGTGCAATACAAGATAGATACTACCAACTCGATCAAGAGATTCTTGATTTTGCAAAAAAATGAAATGTTGATTTAACCAATAAAAAAGTAACTTTCCAAAAAAATCTTTCTCAAATTCTTGAAAAAAGAAAACAAGAGGAAGTTATTTTTGATGAGGAAAAAAGAGCTTTTCTTTTTGAAGATGACCCACTTTATGCAAAGGCAAAAGAGTCTGGTAATCAAGAATTGTTAGAAAAATTTCACAATCGTAATTTAACAAGAAAAGAGTATGAAAAGGCATGTGAACACTATGAGGTAGAAAAAAAGCTTGATTATTACTATGATACTCCAGCTAGATTTGATAAGATAGGTAAATATAATGAATATGGATTAGCTATAGTAGAAGAAAATGGTAAAAAGGGGCTTATCAACAAAAATGGAGAACTGATAAGTGAGATAAAATATGATGGTATTTGGGATTTTAATAAACATGGTTTTGCTAAGGTGAAAATTGGAGAAAAGTGGTGATTTATAAATAAAGAATGAAAAGTTATAATCTACAATTAAGTATGATGATATTTGGGATTTTAATAAACATAGTTTTGCTAGGGTACGAATTGGGGGAAAGTGTTGATTGATAAATAAAGAATGAAAAGTTACTGCAATTAAGTATGATTTTATTGAAAGTGTTGACGAATATGGAATTGCAAGAGTTAAACTGCAAGGGAAAACACGCTATATTAATATGCAATGAGAGGAGTTTAAAACCCATCCATTCAAAAAAAACAAACGACAATTTCGAAAATAATCCAATAAAGCAGAAGTTCATCACTTCTGTTTTTTTAGTAAAAACTATTTTACTTTTTCTCACAAACAATCAAATATCATATCAAAACTCAGTTTTCTACAATTTCCTGATAATTAAATTCAAAAAAATTGTATTCTGCTATTTTTTTCAATTCTTCCAATCTATAATGATATTGCTGTATTTTAAATTTAATACGATCTTTTCACTTTCAATGTTCTCGTTCAAACTCTCTTCTTTGTATAAAATGACCAATCAACCATATTCATCAATATTTTAGAATTCTATACACCTCTTCAAATAATCATTCTATATTTTCTATATGTTCCAAAACAAAAAAACTTGTTGCGATATCAAAACTTTCATCATCAAATGGTAATTTTTCGTTCAAATCACATACTATTTTTTGGACTTTTATTCACTGTTCTGGATGCTTTTTCAAAAGCTGTTCTGCTATATCGCAAGCTACATATTTTCTGAAGTTTATATTGTGGAAATATTTGAACATTCTACCATCTCATGCTCATAAATCTATTATGTCTAAATTTTCATATTCTCTAGGTAGAAACTTGGATATTTCTAAATCTAAAAAAGAATCCAGGTGAGAATGATATTGCTTGTATTGATCTGATATCAAATTGTATCACTCTTCTGAATTCAATATTTTTACATGTTTTGAATTATAAGCCATATTTAGAAAAGTTTACTAAAAAAAAGTCTTTTCGCTACTTGGAGCTTCAGAACCTTTCAATATTTTGTTCATTTTTTCTTCTATTTCTGGATTTGGATCAGACAAAAATTTTGTAAGTTCAGTAGTTTTTTCGCTAGCTCTTTTGATATGAACATAATATTTACTTAGTTCAGCAACAACTTCAGATAATTCATCATTTTTGTCCAATAATTCTGTAACTTTTTCTTTTAATATCGCATTTTGATGTGTAAATTCATCCAACTCGTGATTTAAATATTCTAGTTCTTTGTTTGCTGATTTTAGATTTCCTCTCAATTCATTTACAACATCCCTATATTTATATCTAAAATAAAACAAAGCAAATCCTACTAATCCTCAAGCTATAAAAGCCAAAAAAATATATCAATTCATCTTTTCTATGTTTTGATAAATAAATACAATGATAAATTACATTTTAGTTCTCCAAAATCAACAGGAAAATTTCATACCACCCGGGTGCAGTTGGTGTTGCCTATTTTGCACCCGGGTGGTATGAAAAGGTATTATAAGAAAAAAAGTATTTTTTTATTTCCAAAAAACCTCCCAACGAGTAGGAGATTCTTTGTATAAAAACTTTTAAAGTTGCTATTATTTCACAGCAGCTTTGAAATCAGATCCAGCTTTGAAAGTAACAACGTTCATAGCAGGGATTTTGATTTTTTGAGATGGATTTTGTGGGTTAACTCCTTCTCTAGCTTTTCTGTGAGATTTTTTGAAAGTTCCGAATCCTTGGATTCTAACTTCTCATTGTTTTTTAACACCAGCAATAACTGTATCAATAAAAGTGTTAACTAATTCAGCTGCAAGTTTTTTAGAAACTCCTAATTCTTCAGCTAATTGTGCGATAAGAGCAGTTTTAGTCATAATTGTACATTTTTAATAAATAAAAAGAGTACTGCGTACATCAACCATACTAATAGTATTCTTTTCAATTTCAATGTTTTTTTATTTTTTCCCAACTTTTTCTCAAAGAGTCTTTTTTGTTTTAAAAGCAAGGTATAACCGCTATTTACGAAATTATGGAAATTTTATCTTTTAAAGATTGGGTTGACATTTTTGTGTAATGTTGTAACACTTTATGTGTTGTTTGTTAGTAAAGACTTGAGTTTTTTCAAAGACCTAGATAATTTTTGTCTAACATTATCATTTGATATTTGCAAAATATCTGCAATTTCCATATTATCCTTTTCTTCAATAAACTTGAGATATATTAGTTCTCTACTTTCTAAATCAAGTTGTTTCATGGCATCTTCTATTTGTTTGAATTGAAAATCTGTTTCCAATAATTCAAAAACATCAAAATCATCTTCTATATTTTCCTCAAAACTTTGTCAGTCTTCATAATCAAACGAACTAAAAGAAATATCTTTTTGTTTTTTGAAACTATCTTTCACTAAATTCTTAAATACTGTCCAAACAAAGGCTGAAAAAGACTGTTTGAAATTATATTTTTTTACCGTATTCCATCGTTTTACATAAAAATCAGACACAATATCTTCAGCATCTTCTTTACTAAGAAAAAAATTAGAATTAAGATAACGAAAAAACATGTCAACAGTCTGGAGATAAAACTCGTTAAATGCTCGTTGATCTTGTTTTACTAATTGTTCTATAAATTCTTTATCAAAATCCATACCCTTAGTAAGTTCGTAAAGTTTATAAAGCTATAGCCCCCTTAGTAAGGGGGAAAGGGGGGATTTTGTGACAATTGATGGTTTTTATTTAATCCCCCTTAATCCCCCTTGCTAAGGGGGATTGCTGCCAATTTTTAAATTTATAAACTACAATGTTAAAATCTTCTTTTCAGTATTATAGTATAATCTCATTCTGTTTCAAAGTATTCATCTTTAACAGCAGAAATACAAGTCAAAACCTCATTTTCATGCAATTCCATTAAAGGATTTTGCAAAAAAGAGCCATTAACTAGTTCTTTTCATTCTACAATTTCACATAAACATAATCCACAAGCTCATCCACCACAAGAAAATGGAATTTCTACATCGTGCTGTTGAGCAAGGTCTGTAATTGTTCTTCATTTTTCTGCCTCAAAACTTCCTATTTCCGCTCAATCTGGATCTTGTACTATTACTTTTATCATTTTATCACTATATTAAAGAGTAAATATTTTTTAGTCGTTAGATATTAGTCGATAGTCAATAGTCGATAGTCGTTAGTCGTTAGCCAATGACTAATGTTTAGCGACTAAAGACTAATGTCTAGCGACTAAAGACTAGTGACTAATAAAACTAAAATAAACTTTTTGCTTCTTCTAGCTGGTTATCAACATTGTTCTCAAGATAACTTTCCATATCAAATTCTACTGTAATATCCGGTTTTATTCAAATATTATCTATGTTTTTATCACTAGCTGGGAATCGTTTTCATATTGTGTATTTCAAACTGTCTCAATCACTGAATTCATCCAGAGTTTGGATTGTACCTTTTCCAAACGTATTAGTACCCAAAAGTTTGGCTCCAGCTTGTTCTTGTAAAGCGGCAGCTATAATCTCTCCAGCACTAGCAGTCATTCAATCAATTAAAACAACCGTTTTTATTCACTCAAATTCTCCAAATCATCTTGAATAATATTTTTCATCTGTATATCATTTGTATTTTGCTGAAACAATTAATTGTCATTTTGGTACAAAGTGCGATACTATTTCAACAGCGACTGGCATCAATCATCAACCATTACCTCTCAAATCCAATATAATTCATTCAATTCACTCGGATTTTAAGTTATTTACTTCTTTTTTGAAGATGTTTTCTGTCTCTTCTCATATCAAAAACATTTCTATATATCATATTTTTTTACCATTGATCTCAAATACACTACTTTCTACTGATGGTAAATTAATATTTTCTCTAGTAATTGTAACTTCAAAAACCTCTCTTTTATCATCTTTCTCATACCTTTCAATTATCAAACTTACATCAGTTCCAGCAGGTCATTTAATCCTAGCAACAGATTCTTCCAAAGTTTCATCTTCTACATATCCAGTATTGATAGCAACAATACGATCTAATGGTTTCAATCCTGCTTTCATAGCAGGAGATTCTTTCAAAACTTCTTCAATTTGTATATAGTATTCTTTTTTGGTAACAGCAGCTCATATCCCTTCAAAATTTTCCTCTCATTCCAAACTTCCCAAGAATCCACTATTTTGTTCTGCATCCATATATACAGTATAAGGATCTTTGATAGAATCAATATAAGCTTTGATAGCTCATTTAATCATATCGTCTTGGTTGATTTTTTCGTAATCGTAATATCATAACCTCAACACTTCATCTAATGCTTCAAAACGATTATATTTGTTTTTATAATAATCTAACTCACTTTGTTCTTCAGTTCAAACAAAGATTTTATCAAAAAAATCATTTGGTCAAAATCTCATTACACTACCGCCAATCAAAATTCCTAGTAAAAATATTAATACTATCTTAAACTTTTTCATTTTTTGTTTATATTATAAAAACTATGAGTTTGTTACATTTTCAAACACTTCCAAAATACTGTTATTTTTGACAAAAGCAACATCAAGTCTTACTTCAAAATCTAGATTTTTTTTATACAAGTAATCCTCAATAGTCCTTTCCAAAAACTTTAATTTTTGTGGTTTTATATATCACATCAAATCATCTACATAATCTACTACTTTTGCTTCTACAAAAACGATTGTTCCGTCTTTTTGTGCTATTACATCCAGTTCTCCACCTGGGATCACATAATTTGTATCCAAAATCTCATAACCTCTTTCTTCATAATATCAAATAACCAATTGTTCACCAATTTGCCCCAGCTTTCTTTTATTACTCATTTTTCTTCATTAAAAATAAAAAATCATCTTTCATATTAAAGAAAACACGACAATATTTCAATATTAAATGAAAAGTTTTTTTTCACTTACAATGCATCACATTTTTATGATAAAAATTATATGTTTTTTTATAAGATACGAATCAATTAGTTAGTATTGACTTTTATGTATTTTTTGGTATTATATTGATGTAAATAATAAGTCTAACAAAAAAATTATAATTATGAAAAAATTTTTATTGATAAAAATTTTTGTTTTATTTTCAATACTAGCTTTTTCGCAAGAATACAGCTTTGTGAAAATTGAAGGTAAAACAATTTGTGGCTACTATAATGTTATAAAAACAACAGGTAAAGGGGTGCCAATTTCTGTTGATTCTGTAGCAACATATTGTGATGTATTTCCAGAATATGTGTTGTTACAGGTGTATTTGGCTGATAAACCAGATACAATAGTAGCTGATCGCCAATACTTTATCATAAAAAATTATGAATCAGGATATGACTCCTGGTTTTTAAAGGAATATGATGAATGTCTAGGTATGAATGTTATATCTAGACCAATACGGCAGTCAAAATCGGATTAGTTATCGTGGCTATATAGCCACGATTTTTTTAATTACCTACTATACAATTCTTCAACTTTATTCCAATTAACAACATTCCACCAATTTTCTAAATATTCCGCTCTTCTATTTTGATATTTCAAATAATAAGCATGTTCCCAAACATCTACGGTCAATAAGGGAATAAGTCCATCAGTCGTAGGATTTGCAGCATTGCTAGTATTTACAATACTCAGTTCTCCATTACTGTTTTTTACAAGCCAAGTCCATCCAGATCCAAAATTTCATATAGCACTATTTGTAAACTCTGTTTTGAAATTTTCAAAGCTTCATCGTTTCTTGTTTATAGCACTACTAATTTCTGTATTTCCATCTATTCATTTTGAGTTTGGAATAAATCATTCCCAATAAAAAGTATGATTCCATACTTGAGCTGCATTGTTGAATATTGGACCGCCGGATTTCATTATTATTTCTTCCAAATTCATACTTTCAAACTCTGTTCATTCTATTAATGAATTTAATTTGTCTGCATATCATTGATGGTGTTTTGTGTAATGTACTTCTACAGTTCTTGCATCAATAAAGGGCTCCAAAGCATTAAATTCATAAGGTAATTTTTTTAATGTGATCATTTTTTATAGTTTATAATATAAATGTTTATAAAGTTCTATCTTTCCTTGGGGATAATGTTTTTTCTATTGTAGTACTACGAGAGCTATATTTTAACGATTCATAATTTTGCAGGCGCGCCCCGTAGTCCTACGGACAGGACAAGAATTTATCACTTTATTAGTTCGAATAAAGTTATCTCTTTTGTTCCCATTTTTTGCAGGCGCGAATTCGAATTCGCGCCTACAGGTTTATGTATATTGTTTCATCATTTTATCATGAGCGAAGTTCACCCTGCTAAGCGGGGCAAGTTTTATCATTTTATCACTTTATCATTTTATCACTTTATCATTTTATCATTTTATCATAATACAAGCATTTGCCACATACTCAATTCAGTTTCTAATACAAAATTCAATAGCTTCATCACTTTCAGCACCAGGTTGGAACCATACTTTTTTGATTCCTAATTCTTTTATTTCTTCCAAAACTGGTAAAGAGAATTTTGGAGATAAAACAAATATTGCTACATCTATTTTTCAATCATAATCTGATAGCTTGCTATAACATATTTCTCCCAAGATTTCAGTTTCATTTGGATTGATAGCAATTGTATTAAATCATTTATCAATAAAATCTTTGAAAACCTTGTATCCATATTTTTCAATATTATTTGATGCTCATATCACAGCATAAGTTAATTTTGAATCAATCATTATTGTTATTAAAAATAAAGTAGGTACGATTGTTGTGCTATCTGAATAGTAGCGGTTGGTAGTTATTTTTATCTATAATATTCATCATTCTCCCAAGCATATGGATTTAGTTCAATGTATTCAATTATTCTATTCATATCGTTTTCATTACGGATTATGTGATCATAAAATGATTTTTGTCGTTTGAATGATTTTAATCATAATTTTTTAATTTCTTTATTTGTTGTTTGTTTAAATCACTTTATAATATTTGATAATTTGTTGTAAGAGCGATTACTGCGTCCCGCCTGAATAGCGGAATTAATCACGCTCATTTGTTTTAACTTCGGGAAGATATTATCTTCCCTTACATCCACATCAAAATTATCCATTATTAATATTCAGTGTAAATGATTAGGCATTATCACAAAATTTCAGATACTCACATTTGAATGTACTTTGTTTATGTTTATTCGATATTTTTCTACAATTTCACCATATTTATTTAAAATCATTTTATCATCAACGACTTCTCCAAAAACTTTTTCATGATTTTGGACATTTACAGTTATAAAAAAGTATCAATCATTGTAATGAAAAGCGTCCAATCTATTTTTTTTGCGAGTTTTCAAGTTGTTTTTCTCCATTTTTTATTATATTACTGTCAAAAATCTTATTTCCATCTTTCTTGTTCCTATTTTTGGATCGTTGAATCTCACTACAGCCAAATGATCCCGCACTTCCAAAACATAACCATTACCAAACAATTTGTGATTTACATTATCTCATTCATTTATATTGATTTCTTGTCTACTTGTATTGTAATAAGAAACAAAATTATCTTGACTGGAATAAGAGTCGGCTCTTGAATTTCTGTTCCCTCCAGATCATAGATCATAATGTCTTGTAAGTTCTTCTGGGATTTCTCAAATAAATCTACTAGGAGGATTGTTTCTGACTTGTCACCAAGTCATTCTACTATTTGCGTAAGATAAAAACAAATAATCTTTTGCTCTAGTAACTCCAACATACATTAATCTTCTTTCTTCTTCCAATAAATGCGCTTCCATAGTAGCATTTGTCAGGGGGAATACATTCTCTTCTACACCAGCTATAAATACATAAGGGAATTCTAATCCTTTACTACTATGGATGGTCATAAGTTTTATCACATCAGCATTTGCATTTTCATCATTTACTACATCAGTCATCAAAGTCACTTCTTCTACAAATTGTTTTATTGCTTCTTTTCATTTCCCCATATGACTTGATGCCATATTTATTAGTTGTCATACATTTTCAAATCTTTCTTCTGCTGCCTCATTATTTCAATGAATTTTTTCTAAATGTTCTTTATATTTTATGGATTTTATTATTTTAGAAATAACATCAGCAGGTCAATATTTCTCCCAATTATCGGTAATTTCGTGTATTATTCTTTTGAATTCCAAAACTCCATTTTTTGCATTACTAGTAATATTCACAGGCACACTATCTATATTTTCCAAAACATCATGTAGTGTCAATCCATTGATAGTCGCATAATCTTCCAATTTTGATAAACTATCTTTTCCAATTCATCTTGTAGGTAGGTTGATAATTCTTTTTAAGGAAACAGAATCTCCACTATTTGCTAAATATTTAATGTATGCCAAAATATCTTTTACTTCTTCTCTTTCAAAAAACTTGTATGCTCATCGTATTTTATAAGGAATTTTTTCTTGTACCAAGATTTGTTCAAAAGTAGAAGATTGGGCATTGGTCCTATATAATATCGAAACATCTCATAGTTTTTGAATTTTGCCTTTATCTTTCATTTTCATAATAAAATCTATTATGTTAGCAGCTTCATCTATATCAGAATTGTGGCAAAAAACAGTAATTTTTCCATCTTCTTTTCTATGAGAATGCACATCTTTATTGTATTGTTTCAAATTATTTTTTATAATATAGTTTCCAGCATTTACAATATGTGGGCGAGAACGATAATTGATTTGAAGTTTGAACATTTTGATATCTGGCCAATATTTTTTTACATTCAAAAAATTTTCCATCAAAGCTCATCTCCGGCCATAAATACTTTGGTAGTCATCTCATATCAAGGTAATATTTCCATCCTTTCCGCTGAGCATCATCATCAGCTCAAATTGTATCCAGTTTGTGTCTTGAGCTTCATCTACCATAATATACAAAAACTTTTTTTTCCATTTTTCTAGTATATCAGCTCTTTTCCTAAAAAGCAAATAGGGTAGCAACAATAAATCATCAAAATCCAACATATTTGATCTTTCTAATTCTTTTTGGTATTCCACATAAACTTTTCCCATATTTTGCTCATAATCTGTAGTGATTTTTGATTGATACATTTTGGCATCATATCAATTGTTTTTTTGATTACTGATAAATCATTTTACTTCATTTGGTTTGAATACTTCATCTAAATTAAGCTTTTTCAGAAGATCTTTTACTACTTTGTTGCTATCATTTGAGTCTATTATTGTAAAATTTTTATCATATTTCATCTCCAGTTTATCAATATCTTCTTTTAATATTTTCAAAAAAATACTATGAAATGTCCCAATCCATTTAAAGTCTTTTTCGGTATATTTTACATTATTCCCACCTATACTTGGTTTAGTTTGTTCTATAAAATTCAAAAAATCATCAATACTGTCTTCTGGGGATTTCTGACGATTATCATCTGGGGGTAATGTCTGACGATTATCCTCAATATCAGACGATTTATCGTCTGATATCTTCTGATAGCAATCGTCGGACATTGTCCCCCCCATCATCTGAGAAAAATCGTCAGAGATCTCCATCAATCTTTCTTTCATTTCATTGGCCGCCTTATTTGTAAAAGTTACAGCCAAAATATTGTTTGGATTGATTTTTAGCCCAAACATCAAATATCATATTTTATATGTCAAAGTCCTTGTTTTACCAGATCCTGCTCCAGCTAAAATTAAACTAGAAGTATCGGTATGTAAGGCTGCTTTCAACTGCTCTTCGTTCAATTTTCAAGCCAAATATTCTTTTACTTTCTGCATTCATTTTTCAAAATTAATTAAATTATTTACCAACTTATAGATACCTAATTATTTTTCAATCACAAAAATTTTTTTTACTTGCTTTTTTGTCAAAACTATATTTGACAAAATATTTCATAAAACCATAAAAATATATTGATTTTTGATTTTATTTGTTTATATATAAATTGTGTGTCATAACATTTTCCTAATCGGTAGTCCCCATTCTCCTCATTCTCTTTAGTCTATATTGCTTAATTTTTTGGGGACTATCCGATTTAGGGGTTAAACATTTAATTTTTGTCAAAAGCTAACTCATTTTGGGTTAGCTTTTTTTAAAACATTTTTCATTTTATACACTATTTTATCTTTATATTAACAAAATGAAATTAAGTAACTTTTTATTTAGAAGATTTTTAAATTTTAAACTATTGATTTTTATCTGTAAATATTTATACTAAAACTAACCATAGTCTTTCTCCGAACACGATCAGTATCTCCTTTCTCTCCTATGTTTATTTTCCAATTCAGTTAAGTTTTACTTTTTTGGGGAGATATCTGATTGTGTTCGGGTTTTTAAAAACTATGGTATTAGAGCCAGTTTTCTGGGCTCTTTTTTTGTTTTATACTACCTAGTGACTAATGTTTGAGATACTGGGTAGTTTTTTTAAATTATCTAATTTTATTTAGTAAAATATCTTGAAATTTATTGTTATATTCATATACAAAAAAGTGTCATAGTTTTGTAGTCAATGTAGCCCCGCCTTCCTATGTAATCTCCTTTTTTCGTACTTAATTTATCCTAATCCTTGAGAGGGCTACATTGACTTTTTAGGTTAGTATTATTTTACGAAAGAGTTGGTTTGTGTCAAGCCAGCTCTTTTTTTCTATTTGTTATATTTTTATTCAAAATATTTTTTTATGAAAAAACAATGAAAAATATGAAAAAGTTCACTAAATTCAACAAAAACAATCAATTCAAAACATACTTATAAACTAACAAGTTCTGCAATCAGCAAAAAGTCTTCAAAAATTTGCAAAATAAAAAATTCTAATTATACTTATTACATAACTTATTTTATCTTATAATTATTATACCATGGTACCACCGCTAAAATGATCTTTTGAGTTCGAGATTACTACTGCTCAACAGGCTGATAGTATTGTTGAAGCTCTTAATGAACAAGAAAGAAAAAAACTTCTTGATGCTTTGAATAAAAAAATGTGAACCAATAAAGAAGTGGAACTTGCAACTATGAGCGAAGAATACGGAGAAACAGTTGAGAAAAAATCAGAAGAGAAGAAAGAATCCAAAGAAACTCTTACCAAATCATTAGAATTCGAGGAAGATACCTTCAAAATCAATAGCAAAGGATGGAAAGAGGAAGAAAGAAACGTATATGGCAAATGAGAGATAAAAGTAAAAGTAAATGCTACATGAGATGTTGTAGAATATCTTGAATGACCAGCAAAATGAGAGCAGATATTCATTACCTATGAAGCGTTTATCAGAGAAGTGATGAAAGCTAAGAATTGTAGTCAACAAGAAGTAGAACAGAAATATCTGATGACAATTGATGAATTTCAAGAGAAAATGAAAGATAAACTAAGTGGTTCTGATGAATATAAGAAATTCTTTAATAAAGAAGTCAGTGGTCATCTTGCGGGCTACTGGTATCCGGGTTATGATAGGTTTCACGGTATCGGAGCATGATCCCACGTGTGGTTGGTTGGTGGATGCAATGCAAACTTTGGTAAGAGTAAATGGGGTCCAAGCATGATTTACAGAAATTATGGTTTAAGTGGTCGTTTGCTCAAGAACTAGACCTACCAGAGGCGGACAGGCACGAAGAGCCGAAATGTCCGACTCTTTGACTATGTATCTCGCTGAAGCGGGTGTGATTATTTCAACAATTACCAACAAAAAAATCTCTCCTTAAGAGAGATTTTTACTACTTTTGTATATATTACAAGTTTGTATCAGTGACGATCTTGATTTTTACTTTAAAATCTTTATATTCAAATTGGATTTTTTATCCGCAACCCGATTGGTCTCTATCTCGCTTCAAATCTTCAAACTTCAAAAAAATTGGAGACCATCGGGTTTTAACAATTCACATTTAGCTAGCTCATATTTAGAGCTAGCTTTTTTTGTATTAATTGCTGCAATTAAGTTCGTTTTTTAAGAAATGAGTATAATTAGATTAGTTTTTATATACTAATCAATACTCAGATGATATGATTTGATAGTGAAGATATCAGAGAAAAACTGATACA
>Ga0208461_1002710_pt1 | contig 14213 bp, 10 predicted proteins | sample AD_JPNTR4_MetaG_FD_184448 | JGI IMG/M metagenome (GOLD analysis project Ga0208461, IMG submission 184448) | Active sludge microbial communities of municipal wastewater-treating anaerobic digesters from Japan - AD_JPNTR4_MetaG (SPAdes) (version 2) | ecosystem: Engineered > Bioreactor > Anaerobic... | reverse complement strand
TCCTCAAGCCTTTCAATTTCATCAAATAATCCACGCTGTTTCATAATCCTCACCTTTTTGTGAGTGATGTATGGAGATTATGTCCGCATATTTTCCCCTGTCAATTAATGTATGAGAACCTTTAATTTTTAGAGGTTGACTAATGTTAAAAAATAATGCTAAAAAATGTCACACAACGTCTCGAACATGGGCGACGTGGCCCGGATGGCCATGTGCCGGAGCGCCCGTCTTCATATTTTGGGCGCGGAGGCCGAGGAACGCAGCGACGAAGCGCATGACGCCGTGTTGTGCGAAGGACTTTGCCACCATTTCAGCAAATACATAGACGTACGAGCGACTTACAGGAAGAATTACTTGTATAACTTCTTTAAAGACTCTTCTTCATTATTCTCTTCAATGAGATAAAATTCTACCTGATCATTAAGTTTTGAATTAAAAGGCAATTCCAATTGTTGGTATGATTCAATTTTATTTTGTGTTTTTTGAGAAGTCATTATATCAAGGACTGACTTTTTATAGAGAGTGTCCGCATTCCCGGATAAATGCTCACCTTTACTTTCAATAATATAAACAAGTTCAAGATTCCCGTTGTCTTTCTTTTTAGCGGCAACGAAGTCTGGCCGGATTTTATATTCCTGCCATCCTTGAATGGAATACCAATTTTTACTTACTTTGTTTCTGAACCACCAAAGAATTTTTTCCTGTTTATCAAGAATGTTACCGACTTTTTGCTCCAATGAATTCATTGAAAGGAGGTCAACATCTTCAAACAAATAGTATTTATATGGATTGGGAATTCGACCAACCGTTACAACATCTTCTTGGGGAATTTTATAACCTGCTTCTGGATCATCAGAAACTGCAAGGACAAGTTTTTTATTACTCAAGTAGTCAAGAAAGAGTCTTTCTTCTTGTGATGATTTTTCTGATGAGAGATTATTGTAGAGGAAGGCGGCAATATAACTAAAATGAGAAGATAATTTGTCTTTGCCTATTGATTTAACAAGAAAATCAATATGTTTGGAAGCAATCATTCTGGCAAAGAATGGATTTTCGATTAGTTCAACATACCGTCTTGTAAGATAGTCAATATTAATTTCATCTTTGCCATTTTTCTCAATTGTTTCGGTTTTACTTATGAATTTACTTTGAGAATCAAGGGTTACAACGATAGATTGCCTTTCGCGGGTTTCTTCGCTTAAAGATGAAACGAGGCGTTCAATTAATTCTTTTGATAGTTCAAATTTTGATAAATCTATATTTGGCTTAATATCCAATTCATAGGAAAAACGTCGTATACTGTTTTTAGATTCTATCATAAGCCATACTGGCAAGTAAAATGCACTTTCATATTTTGAACGGAATTCTTTTTTAATTTTTACTATTTTACTTTGATTTACAGTATCATTATCTTTAATTTTTACCTTTGATATTAGGTCTTCAAGACCTTCACTTCTGAAACCAGCATCAACTTTCTCAAGCATTTGACGAGTATCGCCTTTTGAATAATACACATAGCTTTCATCAAGAGAAGGAACGCCGGTTTTTAATGCGTAAGGTTGCCTTAATATACGCCCGACAAGTTGAGTTATACCGGTATCAGAGTTTACATTCGGGGTAATGCCGAGAATATATGCAAAAGAACAATCCCAGCCTTCACGCAATGCTTCCTTTGTTATTAAATAGCGAATATTACAGTCCTGGGCGAATAAATTAACGTCTTCAATATCATTTTGAGCGCTCGTTTTTATGGCGATTTCATCAGGATTTATTCCGATTTCTTGAAGGAATTCTTTGATGTCGAGACTGTGAATATAACCCTTGCCTCTTTGTTCCTTTCCCGTTCTTTCTGCCTGAATTAAAGCGATTGGTCGTATATATACACCTGATCTTTGTTTGTATTTAATTGCATCCTTTTCAAGTTTATCACGATGAGCTTTTATTTCTTTTAACATTGATTTCCAATCATCCTCTTTGCGACCGGAAGGAGGGATGATATGCATATCAAGTTTTACCATTTCTTCTTCTTTCAGCTCAATCCCGGTAATAGAAACAAGTATATTCATTTCGACTCTGGGAGTTGCTGTTAAACCGAGAACCATTTCTGGGTTAAGATTATCTATTGTTTTCCGTGCTGTATCAGAGAAAACTTTGTGTATTTCATCTATTATAATAAATGGACGTGATACCCGAACGGCATTACCAAGGCTGGTCTTAATTAATGGGAACATTGAACCAATAGGAGCTATATAATCGAGATTTGGGAAAGACTTTAACAATTCAGAATGCAAATCGTTACGATTATCGGCGGGGAAAAAACTCTCAAAACCTCCGGAATCCTGAAACACTTTAAGAGCTTCCTTGCCATTCTTACGGCTTATGGATTGTATCATTACAAAAAGTATTACCAAATGTTCTTCAATATCATGTATGGTGAGCCGCTGGCCTTTTTCGATAACTAAAGTTTTATTACCACTCGCCTGGTCGAGTAATTGTCGTAAAGGATTAGATTTGTCTCGAATTTTCTGAACAGTTTGGGAATATATTGTTTCACTTGGAACAATCCAAACAACAAGACCAGTTCTTTTTCGGGCGAATATATTCTGATATTCACGGATTGCCTCGACAGCAAGCAGGGTTTTCCCACCGCCGGTAGGTACTTTTATGACGATACGGGGGTAATATTCACTTAGTCCATTTGTACAGCGGTCTTTATACTCTTTGTTCGTATTCTGAAAGGTTGTTTGAACCCAGTTAAGGGTATGTCGCATATTCTCAGGCAAAGATTTTCGCGCTGTATCGAAGGCATCTTTTGTCTCTCTTGCTTTTGAATAAAAAAATTTTAATTCGGTTACTACTTTTTGCTGGTATTTTTTTAAGAACATTTTCTACGCTCCATTTTCCCTTCTAAAAAGGTTGTATGGAATACCAACAAATTCAATATTATTTTCCTTCATGTAATCTTCTTCAAGAAAACATGCCGGAGCATATACAATAATTTTTTTTCTAGGATTGTCTGCTATGATTTTCTCGGCAAGAGGCAGATTTAAAGCAAGTCTTGTTAATTCATCGAAGTTTTGCTTGTAAACGAGATAAATTACTGAATTATTTATTGAACCAACAAGATAGGTTTTTTCGTTGATAACAGATTTGTCTTTAATATGTTCGCCTGTACACAGATAATAAACGTATTCGGCAAACTGCTTAAAAGTGGGAAGTTTTCCAGATAATAAGCTTTCCGCGTCAATTGGTATTCCAACACGAAAGTATTTAAAACCAGAATCATAGCCGTATTTATCAATTGCGCGTTTTATACGTTCACGGGTAATGTCTTTACAGATGTTCTTTTCCGGTTCTGCTTCCGTTGCTTCTGTCATCTGGACGAGTATACATTGACGATTGCCGCCGTCTTCCTTGTTTAAGTCCATGACAGCGTGCATGGTAGTGCCGGAACCGGCAAAGGAATCTAATATTATATCACTACTTGAAGTTGAGATATTTATTATTCTACGAAGTAACTCAACAGGTTTTGGATTATCAAAATGCAATTCATCATGAAATATTTCTAAGAGTGATTTTTTTGCTGAATCATTTGTGCCAACCTCTTTGCTTGTCCAAATCGTTAATGGGACTAAACCTGTATCACCTCTCTCCTCTAAAAACTTTTTTTGTCTTGGGACTCCGTCGCCATTTTTGGGGAAATAAATATTGTTATTTTTAACTTCTTCTTTAAATTTTTTCTCTGTAAAAATCCAACATAAACCCTTTGGCGGATTATGCTTTTTTCCTGTAGGCGTTATTACTGTATAGAATTGATCTTTGGTTGCATGACCAGCTTGTGCAGTCATCGCTACAGATTGCCAAGGTCCACGAGGGTCGTTATCGGGATTCGAATATCTAGATAATACTTCATCAGTTACAGGTAGCAGGTTTCTTGAATTATAAAAACTTTCATAATCATTAGCATAGACCAATATGTGATCATGATTTATTGAAAATGCTCTTCTAGCATCTCTAGCAGTTCTTTTTTCCCATATAATATTTGCGACAAAATTTTCCTTTGTAAATATTTCATCACATATGACTTTGCAATAGTGATTCTCAATATCATTTAAGGATATAAAAATAATACCATCTTTTGTTAATAGTTCTTTTAACAATTTCAGTCTAGGCACCATCATACAAAGCCATTTATCATGACGAACTAAACAATCAGTCCCAACCTCCTTACCAAGCCACTCTTTAATAAGTGGACTATTTACATTATCATTATACACCCAATTTTCTTCTCCAGTATTATACGGTGGGTCAATATAAATGCATTTAATCCTTCCAGAATACTGTGGAAGCAATGCTTTTAAAGCTAAAAGATTATCACCCTCTATTATAATATTCCCATTCGCCTTTTCCGGTTTATAATGCAGTTCATCTACTTCATCCAATGTATGGTATGGAATAGAAAGGTGGTGATTCCAGATTATATTTTTCCCTTTAAATTGCAGTGTTGGCATCGTTTTTCCTCAAAAATTGATACGACATAATAATTCCTTAATTTTTTTTGTCAATTACTACTTTTTCATGCTTTAGTCGGACATGGATGGCCGGTGCTCTTCAAAAAGGTGGGCAAGGTATTGCACATAACTCCTTCATATACGACATCCATGTCGTCTATACCACCATTTGCCTGAACATCATTCATTTTCTTTTACCTCTGAATTTAATATACAGTCAAGTGGACTTTTTATCTTACCTCAATCTCTATTACTTACATGAGCATATATCTCTGTGGTCTTACTGCTTTTATGCCCCAACAGTTCTTGAATATATCAAAGGTGTATTCTGTTATTCAATGATTATATAGCTACTATCAATCATAAAAGACAATTACGAAATTATGAAAACATACACTATCACAGTTTTTTTAAAGCTTCAACTGGAATAGAGAGCATCGCAGTAGTATTATTAATAGATATAACAGTCACGGCTTTATCCGGTTCAATACCTAAATTATATAAATAACTATCAATCTTTGCATACCCCAAACCAAAACCCGAATCGCTGGTATCGATATTATTAATGAAGAATTCATATTCCCTGCCTTCATTTCTATATTTCCGGTACTCTTCTCTTTTATCGTATATTCGTTGTAAATCATGTGATAATATAGGTGCAGTGTTTGTTATTTCAATATAGATATAATCATCACGATAGTCGACTTTTAACAATATTTGTATATTTTTCTTTTTCATGGTATCCTGTAAATCTAAAAAAAGCTGTAATGTATTGATAGCATCTAACTCATCCTTACGTAATGTTCTGTTTTCTTGATATGCCCTGTTCTTTATTGATAAAAATATTCCTTCCTGATTTAAAACTTCTCTTACCGTTTGAGCAATATTTTCTTTCTTTAAAACAATACTTGCTAATGTATCAAATTGAATTTTATCTTTAAGGATATCGCTGATATATTCATGTATCTGGGACTGACTTTTATCTTTATATTGTAATTGGAATTGACGCTGTAACGCCTGAATAATCAGAAGATGTTTATAATTTGCCTTAACAGCATTTTTTATTAATTCATCAACACATGCTGAAATATCATCTAAATGCTCTACAATGCCAGCTTCTTTAAAAATAATTAAGCCAGCATTATATATCTGATCTCTGGCTTTTCTGGTATAATGCCTTATTATCCCTGTAATACGATGTGAATTCATAGCAATTATTTATATAGGAACTCCATAAATTTCTGCAAAGCCTCAGGTAATGTGCCATCTTCACGTTGATATTTTTTAAATTTCCTTTCATAATTGCCTACTTCCCGGTTAAATACATTACGGAATCTGCCGGCTATTTCGGTATATGCAGGCATATTTTCTAACCTATCACGCAATTCCTTTTTGAAAGGTATATGCCTGTAAAACATATCCCGTACAACATTATTTAGCTTCATGATACCATCTTTTTCATATAAAACCCACTGCATGTAGTCATCCGCAAACCTGTCACGGTTATTGCGGATACTTTTAAATCGCTCCACCACTTTTTGCTTTGCTTCTAATGATAACTTAGAATTCTTTTTAAATGTATTAATATAATCAAAATATGCTCCAGTAAGACCACCTTCTATTGGATCGGCCCACATACCTCCCATGATGGTTCGATTGAGTTCCCACCTGAACGTAGCAAATGTATGCGCCATGGTTGGCATCATATCACCCATAAAAAGGATAGGCACTACAATACGCCCTCTGGTTCTGCGGTTTGTTCCATCAAGCTCCTGCCATAACATTGTTTTTGATCCAAACGATGGCAATAAAATGAAATACGGAACTACTTCTTCTTTTATAAGTTCTTTGGTGTTTCCAAGCATTACAGCAGTTTCACGATAAAAAACAGAAAAATCAACATCACGCAAAGCACTTACAATGGATTCTAACTTTTTCTTTGAAACATAATAATGTGAAATACTACCCTTCATATTCAACGATGTAAGTATAGGAAACGATGTTGCCGTTGAACCTGAACACACTGATGTTGCTGTAGCAATACGATGATTAATTTCATAAATTATTTTTTTTACATTATCTGTTGCATCAATATTGCTACTGCCTTTTATATGTTTTTGCTCCTCACGCAAATGAGCTTCATACGATAAACCCATCTCATTGATGCTGGGATTTTCATCACCATTATATATCCTGGTCAAAAACTCATCCTCATATACTATTGGTGTTTGTGTCTGCTCAACCCTGCGCATTGATATTTCATGCAGTTCATTCAATTGCTCCTGTTCAATCATTGTTTCATCAAAAAAACCAAAACGCAACATGAGTTTCACAGGCGGAGGAACTACCGACTCAGTTTGACTGCGAACAAAAACTTTGGCAAAAATATCATGGTAAAACCGTGCGATCTGCCTTCTAACTTTACGAGCATCTATCTCAGACGAAAGTGGATCCTTCATTTTTTTAAAATCAGACAGCAGCTTTAATAAATTTTTTTGATTTTCTTTTTCAATGAAACCAAATTCAAATATCTGATAAACAGAATTTTTATACAATTGACTTATGTTTTGAGAAATACGTGATACTCTTTGAACTTCCTCGGCAACTTTTGGCTGATCCTGTGTAATTTGAATATAATTATGCAATTTCTTAAAACTGTCAAATTTTTTAGAAAGATTTTCCCCGGATATTTCCTGATAAAACTGGTAAATTTTGTTAGCAATTGACATAAAACCTTTCAAGAAGCCATCACTTACTCTTCCGGAAGCAACCCATAGCTTAAATTTTTGCTTATCAATTAAGTATGCAATAAATCCATCTTTCCCAAATAGATAGTCCATCTCAACATCAATTTCATTATGTATTGATTCAATCCTGTCTAAAAGCTTTACAAGATTTTCAGAAATACAGTTAAACATATATACCGGGATAGTGGGATCATTCCGAAACATTGTTATCAACAATTGATTGTCCATTGTAACAATCTTTTTTAAGAAGTTACATTGTTTTATATCAACAAGATTTTCAACAGGCAGTCCAGGAAATGTATATTTCTTCTTTAATAAATTGGAATTATCCTGAACAATAAATTTTGCATCAATCCTCGAAGGGAAGTCACCGCCATTCTGTGTATATGTTTTATAAATATCGTCAGCACGTTGCGACAGTGTATCCGTCAGGTTGTCGGCAAGTTCCCCCGCAATAAGGGAAAAATTATCGTTAATACGACATAGGTTTTGATATAATAACGTATACCGTTTTACATCCGTTAATGATACTTCAAACCGTTTAATAACATGTGTTAACAATACAGCAGCAAAAGAAGGGTCGTCCATTACTATCTGTCTAAAACCACCGTCTCGCAAAGGATATTTTTTGACAATACAATCTTCAATAGCACGAATGGTTTTTTTATATGGCTCTGTAAAAAGTAAACTTAATCCGGCTATTACCGTTTTTTCATTTATTATGCCAACACGCTTGCTCTTATCGACAATAATAGTACTATCCAGACCTTCATATTCAGATGGCGCAGATAATATTTCTACAGAACCACTTTGTAAATAATAGATAAACCGGGGTTCTTCACCCTGTACAATTAAGATTTCACCCTTTCTAATTTTTTCAGTGTCACTACTTTGCATAGATCAATTTTGCCATTATAGAGATGATATTATATTTCTTACTATAAAAAACAAACATTCATATTATATTTATGAACAATGCCAATAAAAGAGCAATAACAATTTTTATGTAATCCCACTTTTTTTTATATTTTCGATGTATTCACCCCATTCAACTGGCAAACATGATCTTTTTTTTGTATTACATTCTTTACAACACGCAACAATATTAATTTTTTCGGAGTGCCCACCTCTTGAGAGAGGCACCACATGGTCCATGGTAAGCTCAGATGGCTTAAACTTTCTGCCACAATAATAACAAACACCTCTGGCAATTTTTTTCTTCCACCATGAGGAATGTCGCAACTCCCTTGCTTTTTGCTTCTCACGCTTAATATGCAACTCATTATCAGAAAAATTTATACCAGATACAGTGGCATTGTCATCAAAAAATTTCCTGTATCTATCTCCCATATATTATATAAACCGTTCCCCTTCCTGTAATCGATAACCATTTAAAAATGCAATTGCATCCATAGGCTTCTTTGTTTCAGGTTGCAGTAAAAGCACCTCAATCATACCCCTGCCGGTACAAACAAACAGGCGTTTTGAAGCAGGTACTAATGTCCCCGGTTGCCCAATCATTTTTTCCGATGAATTGTCAGGTAAATCTGTTTTCCATATTTTTATAAGCTTCTCCCTGAACATCGTCCACGCTATGGGTTTTGGATTAAATGCCCTGACCATATTATGGATTTGTACCGAACTCAGTTCCCAGTTAATATGAGCTGTTTCAGTTGTAATTTTACCACAATAGGTAGCAAGCGCATGGTCCTGTGGTTTTGGGGCGATAGTTCCTTTAAAAAGACAATCAACAGATTCTGCAAGCATCTCTGCACCAATTGGTTTAATCCTTTCATAAACATCTGCTGAGGTATCATGCAAATCAACAGGGATAGTTTTTTGCATCACGATATCACCTGCGTCAAGCTGTTCATTAATTAATTGTACAGTAATACCAATTTCATGTTCACCATTATACAATGCCCACTGCACAGGAGCAGCACCTCGATATTTTGGCAGAAGCGATGGATGAAGATTGATAGTGCCTAATGGAGGCAACAAAAAAACATCTCCGGGAATAAGTTTGCCATACGCAACAACAACAAAGATGTCACAATGAAAATTTTTTAGTGTTTGTATTATTGCAGTATCATTTAAATTCAACGGTTGAAAACACGGAATGCCCAATGCAGCAGCCTTTTCCTTTACCGGGGAAGGGACAGGATCTTTACTGCGCCCTTTTGGTTTATCAGGGGTGGTGATCACAAAAGCAATATCATACTTTTTAAGTAAATAATCCAGACAATATGAAGCAATGTCCGGTGTACCAAAAAAACCTATTTTCATTATTCCCTGTTAAGCTTTTTTATCTTTTTAAGCTGCGAATTTAATTCTTTCCGCTTGTAATCTTCCAGATAGTCAATAAATAGTTTTCCATTACAATGATCAATCTCATGCTGTAAAACCCGTGCAAGTAACCCTGATGCTTCAAACTTTACCGGCTTTTCATTAATAGCTATTCCTTCAACCTGAATAGATAGCGGACGAATAACGTCTGCCATTACTCCTGGCAACGATAAACAACCCTCCTCATAGACATCTTTTTCTTCAGAAAATGCTGTAATCTCAGGATTTATCAGTGCCATCATGGGTCCTTTATTAGAGCGTATATCAATGACAATGACCTGCAATGGCACACCAATCTGCACAGCAGCAAGCCCAATACCCTGCTCTCTATGCATAATGGCAAACATCTCATCAACTAAATCACGTACCATTTGTGATATCTGGACAACCTCCTGCGCTGTTGTCCGCAATATGTTATTGCCATAATAGACTAATGTATGCTGTGTATCGGTTATCATAACTATCTCACAATATCATTTTATATATAATTAATTATAATTAATATATCACACAGAGCATAGCATGTCAAGATATGAATTTTCGAAAACTTATTTTTACTGTAATTTATCACAATACTAATTGACAATTTGTTATATTTTTCATACACTTTGATACGATTTTAGTCCAGCAGTTTATCCTGTGTTACCAAATAATTTCTGGGTGCAGAATACAACTAAAACGATAGTTACCATGCAATTACTTAAAACAGGATAAAATGCAACACTGCTATCATTATGAACGATAGCACCTGTACTGGATGTAGTTGAGCAACTTATGTTGTTGTTGCTCTGATATATTATTCTGAATGACACACTATATTTTATTTCTGGAGGAATACCATGGCTTTTAACGAATACGAAAAATATGATGCAACCGGGCTTGCTGAGCTTATACAAAAAAAGAAAGTATCGGTATATGAGGTCATCAACGAAGCAATACAGCGTATGCAAACAATAAATCCTGTTATCAATGCTGTTATTACTCCCATGTATGAAAATATTGATGCAAGGATAAAAGAGCTGCCAAAAGGGCGTTTTTATGGCGTTCCATTTTTCATCAAGGATTTATTAACAACCTATAAAGGCGTGAGGATGGCAAGCGGCTGCAGGGCATATAAAAATTATATCCCCAATTTTCACAGTGAGGTTGCCAAACGGTACATCAATGCAGGTGTTGTAATATTAGGCAAAACCAATACTCCAGAATTTGGATTAATGGCATATACGGAACCAGAGGCATTTGGTCCAACCCTTAACCCATGGAACATTGCTCTGACCCCTGGCGGTTCCAGCGGTGGTTCTGCAGCCGCTGTTGCTTCGGGCATGGCTCCTTTTGCAGGTGGCGGTGATGGAGGAGGTTCTATACGGATACCGTCAGCATATTGTGGATTATTTGGGCTTAAACCATCGCGCGGGCGAGTTCCTGCCGGTCCGGAATATGGGCAAATATGGCAGGGTGCAGCGGTAGAACATGTTTTAACCCGCTCAGTGCGAGATAGCGCAGCCATGCTGGATATACTGCAGGGTGCTGATATTGGCGCACCATACATCATTGAACCACCAGAGATGCCTTACACTAAATTAATGCAAAAGTCACCAGGAAAACTTACCATTGCCATCTCTACTGAATCGCCCATTGGTACCCAGGTACATCCTGAATGCAAAAAGGCAGCACAGGAAGCTGCAAAACTGTGTGAGCGGTTAGGACATCATGTTGAATATGATACACCAGATATTGACGGTATAGCGCTTGCCAAAAGCTATCTGATGCTTTATTTTGGTGAGGTTGCTGCTGATATTGCAACCATTGGGCTAACGTTGGGAAGAAAAACAAAACAAAGCGATGTTGAGATAACAACATGGACATTAGGGATGCTGGGAAAGGCTTATGGTGCTGGAGATTTTGTTCTTGCATTGCGAGAATGGAATAAAGCCTCACGCATACTGGGACAGTTTTTTACTAAATACGATATATACCTTACTCCAACAACAGCTCAGCCGCCAGCGCCCATTGGTTCACTGAAACCAAAACCTATTGAGCTTTTTGCATCAAAGATCATGAATACATTGGGTTTGGGAAAATTGCTGAAAGCATCCGGGATTGTTGACAAATTAGCAGTAGAAAGTTTATCACAGGTGCCGTTTACCCAATTAGCTAATTTAACCGGTGTCCCTGCAATGTCCGTTCCCCTGCACTGGGGTAGTGATGGTTTACCGTATGGTGTTCAGTTTATTGCTTCATCTGGTAAGGAAGGATTGCTATTACAGCTTGCAGCTCAACTGGAAAAAGCAAAACCATGGTTTAACAAGCGACCAGATTTGACTATATGACTAATATAATGAGTAAATTGTTATAGTATAAAGTTGTTGATACAGCTGTATGTAACTGCTGATATTCCTCAAGTTTTTTAAAAGGTGTATCAGATAGTATGTATATATTGAAAACTAAATTTTTTATTATGCTGGGCACAAAAAATGGTAAAACCACTTTGTTGATCGCTGTTACACTGACAATAGTGTTGATCAAATGTAAAAGGTGGTTTTCAATGTGCCTCCAGGATGGAGGTATTCATGAAAAAATTATATAAAGCATTGATTGAAACAATCTATTTTATATACAGGCCAGTTTTTTATGTTCTGGTTGTTATTGATACAACCATCCTTGGTATTTTGACCATTGCACTTTCTTTCTTTGATCCTACTGGCAACACCGTTCATTACATAGGTGTATTCTGGTCACAGTTAAATCTATTTCTTTCCGGTGTCAAAGTAAGGGTGATAGGCAAAGAAAACATAACAAAGAATCAGCCTTACATTGTTATGATGAATCATCAAAGTTACTATGATGTCTGGGCTGTTATTGGCTACATCCCTTTACAGTTACGCTGGGTCATGAAGATGGAATTGCGCAAGGTTCCTATCTTTGGTCTTGGCTGTGAGCGCATGGGGCATATCTATATTGATCGTGGTGATTCACAACAGGCACATGAAAGCCTTAAGGTTGCCGTTGAAAAAATTCGCAATGGTGCTTCAGTAGTTTTTTTCCCGGAAGGCACGCGCAGCATTGACGGGAACATGTTGCCCTTTAAAAAGGGTGGTTTTGTGATAGCTATTGAATCAAAGGTGCCCATTTTACCCATAACCGGTATTGGTTCGCGTTCCATACTGCCAAAGGGGAGTTTAGCAATACGCCCCGGCACCATCCACCTGTATATACATCCCCCCATTGAGGTAACTGCCTATAGCCAGCAAAACAAGGAAGCTCTGATGCAAAGGGTCAGGGATGTTATTCAGAGCAAATTGGCATCATGAGATTGCATAAACAATAAATAATCATAAATACTATTGACACCGGAACGTATTATTGTGTCGTAATCATAAAATGTGAATTTTTTTATTGTATATTTTTCCATTCTATTTTTTCTTGTGCGATAGTTCCTGATAACAGCTTTTTATGCCCATAGACACGGCTTTAACCTCTGTATTGATACACAGTGGTATGATGCAATTTTTAAAGGATGGTCAACCTGCGGTGAATCTAAGAAACCGACTGCAAAAACCCTGCCCCCTTGTGCTGGACGGAGCAATGGGGACCATGTTATTTGATGCTTTGCCTGATTACAACGGCAGCCTTGAATTGCTCAATATGGAGCGTCCTGATGTTATTATTTCAATCCACAAGCAATACATTGATGCTGGAGCTGACATTATTGAAACCAATACATTTGGCGGTAATGCTTTGAAGCTGCAACAGGCAAATCTGGATAGCCGTTGTGAAGAGATAAATAAGGCTGCTGCCGTCATTGCAAAACAGGCCGCAAGCAACAGGGCGTTTGTTGCCGGCTCGGTTGGGCCTACCGGCACCCTGGTGGAACCAATGGGCACCACCCCTGATGAAGCCGTCTATAATGCATTTAAGAAGCAGATCAAAGGGTTGGTAGATGGCGGAGTGGATTGTATTGCCATTGAAACCATGACCGACTTGCAGGAAGCACGGCTGGCTCTGCTTGCTGCAAAAGCTGTCACAAATATTCCCATTATATGCAGCATGACATTTGAAGATAACGGCAAAACAGTTACGGGAACGGATATCGTTACAGCGTTTGCCACTCTTTCACAGATGGGTGCCGATGTGGTGGGTGCCAATTGCAGTATGGGACCTGATGGTCTGGTGCAACTTTTTACAGGAGCTATCGCACAGCTTAAACAACTTGGCGTACCACTGTCTGTATGGGCAAATGCAGGTCTGCCCACGCTTGTCAATGGAAAGGCTACCTATTCACTATCGCCACAACAATTTGCAATGCTATCAACTCAATTTGCCACTATGGGATTTTCCATTATTGGGGGCTGCTGCGGAACCACTCCTGCTCATATCAACGCTTTAGCAAATGCTGTGAAAGAGATTAGAATAGATATTCCACGGTCAAAAACATTTCATTACATTACATCGCGCTACGGATATATTGATGTGCAGCAACATCAGGGATTAATTATCATTGGCGAAAGGTTAAATCCTACAGCGCGCAAACAGTTTGCACAGGAATTAAAAGAAAACAAATTTAGTTTTTTGCGTGAGGAATCAAAAAAGCAACAGAATGAAGGAGCCC
>Ga0208461_1002706_pt1 | contig 14231 bp, 9 predicted proteins | sample AD_JPNTR4_MetaG_FD_184448 | JGI IMG/M metagenome (GOLD analysis project Ga0208461, IMG submission 184448) | Active sludge microbial communities of municipal wastewater-treating anaerobic digesters from Japan - AD_JPNTR4_MetaG (SPAdes) (version 2) | ecosystem: Engineered > Bioreactor > Anaerobic >... | reverse complement strand
CTAAAAGTGAAAAATGAGCAAAAAGATGCTTCGGCAAGCTCAGCATGACAGAGTATTGTTTCGCTAGCGCTTATCATGATAATATTCTTACGAACAACCATCAACTAATTCCTATTTAAGGGCAAAACACAGTTGCCTTTCTCGCAAAGGTCTATGGCTTTAATCAGGGTTTCGTCAATATATCGAATGTAGGGGTAAAAACCTTCATTGTCGATGATATTACGGGCAATGGTTGCCTTCAGCTGGGTTTCAATAATCAGCTTGGATTGGGCTAAATCATTAGGGTCAGGCTCAACTCCATTTTGTTTGGCAAAGCCAACAAAATCGGTCAGGATGTTAAACTTTTTGAGGTAACGGTCAACCTCGTCGAAACTCTTCAGTGCACGGGTTTGCTTCCTGTGCTCATCGGCAAACTTAAAGGCGTAGCGGTAAATAAGGTTTCGGCGCGAAACCTGTTGGTAGTAAGGGGTGATACCAACCGTATCGAGCGGAACAAAGAAATCGGGCATTATTCCGCCTCCGCCGTAAACCACTCTACCACCTATGGTGTAGTACTTGAGCGAATCGGCAAACTGAATACTATCGGCATTCTGAAACTCACCGTGCAGGTAACGGTTGCCAATTTCGTAAAAGTATTCCTCATCGCCAGGTTTATAGGGTTTTTGTATGCTCCGCCCCGAAGGGGTGTAATAGCGTGCTATAGTTAGTCTAAGGGCAGAGCCATCGGAAAAGTAAACCTGCTCCTGAACCAATCCTTTGCCGAACGAACGACGCCCCACAATAATGCCACGGTCGTTATCCTGTATTGCACCGGCAAGAATTTCACTTGCCGATGCCGAGAATTCATCGATAAGAATGGTGAGGGGTAAATCCTGAAAGAATCCTTTTCCGTTCGACTTTGCTTCCTGTCGCGGACGGTTTTTCCCCTGGGTGTAAACAATCAACCTGTTGGCAGGAAGAAACTCATTGGCAATGTTAATAGCTGCATCCATGTAGCCTCCACTATTACTGCGTAGGTCGAGAATAAGCTTGGTCATGCCCTTTTCGGTTAGCTTTACCATTGCCTCAAGGAACTCCTTGTAGGTGGTTTTGGCAAAGGTGTTGATTTTGATATAACCAATATCCTTTGTGGGCATATAGGCTACATCAACGCTGTAAATGGGTATTTTATCCCTAACAATATCAAAATCTATAAGATCAGGAACGTCGGTTCGCTTAATGCTTACCTTTACTCTTGTTCCGGTAGGTCCTTTAAGCAGCTTAGGAACACTATCCATGGGGAATTTTACACCGGCAATGTTCTTCCCGTTTACCTTAACAATTCTATCGCCGGCCAGTATTCCTAATTTTTCCGATGGGCCACCGGGAATGGTGTTAATAACCACAACAGTATCGTTGTTCATATTAAACTGGATACCAATACCGTCGAAGCCTCCCTCCAGTGGTTCATTTACCGATTGTAAATCCTTGGCCGGTATGTAAACCGAGTGAGGGTCGAGGTTTTTAAGCACTGCTGGTATGGTATTCTCAACTAAAGTCTCCGTTGAAATAGTATCGACATACTCATCGGCAATGTAACGAATAACATTGCTGAGCTTATCGGTGCGTGGGTAAACGAGTAGGTTGGGTTTCTCAACTCTTCCGCCTAGAATCAGCCCAAGGGCAACTCCAATAACTAGCACAATGGCAATGACTACTGGGTAAATAATATCTTTCCTGGAGTTTGGGTAACTCATGGTATTTCAGCTTGTTTAAAATTCATTAATATCTTCAATTTCAATTTTCACTACCTCAATGCCTGCACGTTTCAAGAGTTCAATTCCATCAAGATTGTGATACTCATCGCAGTAAACCACTCTGCGTATGCCTGCCTGAATAATCAGCTTGGAGCATTCCATACAGGGTGATGATGTAACATAAAGGGTGGCTCCCTCAGAGCTATTGCTCGACTTTGACACTTTGGTTATTGCATTTGCCTCGGCGTGTAAAACGTAAGGCTTGGTTTTACCGGTCTCATCCTCACAAATATTCTCAAACCCCGATGGCGTTCCGTTGTAACCATCGGAAATAATCATCCGCTCCTTAACAATTAGCGCACCAACCTGCCTGCGTTTGCAGTATGAGTTTTTAGCCCAAATTTTTGCCATTTGCAGGTAACGCCTATCAAATTGGGGCTGCTTGGTTCCGTATGGATACTTACTTTTTTCCATGCTATAAAGATAACTTTAAGGAAACTGCGATTTTAAACAATGTCGAAATTTATTAAAAAATAACAGTTACAAGTGCAGGTAAATAAGCAAAATGTTTGTTTGACTCCAGTTAGTGCTTAGCATTTATGTATTATCCTAAGTGCATTAGCAGTAAAGTTAATAATTCTAATACGTGGAGCGGTTTCCTTTAATCCAACAATTAAGTTTCTTTAAATCTTACTTTAGTATCGATTTAATTGCTGAGAAAGTTTGTTCTGGTTCTTCAATAAAGCCCATGTGTCCCGAATTTTCAAGGTAAATTGTTCTTGCTTTTCTATGGCGTTCTTCAAGGGTTTGAGCCACTTCCATTGATATCAGGTTATCGTGCTTGCCAAATATCATTGTAACGGGGAATAGCGCTTGATCAATAATGTGATTTCGGTCGGGACGCTGAGCCATACCGTTAAGTGCTCCAACAATCCCTGAATCGCTAGTTTTCCGGGCAATTGATTTTATATGGTTTATTTCGCCCATAAGTTTCTGTTGGTTATGGTTGGCAAATAGGCGAGGAATGTTGTTTTCAACAATTTGCTCCTTTTTACCTTCTTTTACAAGTTTGATATCGGCCATGCGAGCTGAACGTTTCTCATGAGTATCGGCATTGGGGGTTGAATGGAGCAGGCAAAGCCCTGTGAGCCAGTTTGGGTATCGTTCGGCAAAGGCTAAGCTTGCGTATCCGCCCATGGAGTGTCCAACTAGATGTGCTTTGCTAATTGACACCGCCCGCATTACAGCACTAACGCTATCGGCCATGAAATCCATGCCAATCACCTCCTCCTTGCAAATGGATTTGCCATGACCCGGTAGGTCTACTGCAAGGACAGTGTAATCGGGTTCGAGTTCCATGGTTAACTCCTCCCAAATGGTGAGGCTCTCCAGATAACCATGTAAAAGCACCACTGCCGGACCACTTCCGCTAATCCGGTACCTTAGGGTACACTTGGGGAGTTCAATATAGCCTTCCATAACCAATCATTTTTTGTTTTCCAAAATAGCACCAATTATTTTGTAAAACCAAAAAATTCTACCTATATCCAACCACGCAGGTTTTCTTTTCGCGTTTAACCTCGCCCGAAAGATTGAAGTATTCAAAGTAAACAATGTAAATCCCTGAATTTACCCGTCGGTTTTTGGTATCGGTTCCATCCCATCGGAGTTGCCCCGAGGTTCCAAGGGTCATATTATTTGCAAGCCTGTAGATTTCAATGCCGTTTGCATTGAAAACCCTGATGTTTGCAACATATCCGGGTTCAGGTAGCTGGTAGCTAATGAGGAGGTAGTCATCGCGGCCATCGCCATCGGGCGAGAAGGTTTCAGGTGTTAAGCTGAAGTTGCTTTTTTCTCCGCTTAGCTCAGAGTACTGTGAGTTACGGTATGTTGGTGTGGCAAATCCGGCTGCCTGTGCAGCCGATTGCCATGTGCTTGATTGGTTGGTTGGCATGCTGGGATTTATGCGTTCAAGCGACACTCCCTTAAAATCGTTAAGCAACTTGTTGTGCATTTTCTCGGTATATCGCAATTCATCAATCACTTCATTTTCTGAATTTAATAACACTACGTAACCTTTATCGTTGTTAAAGGCAGCTAATCTGGAAGTTTTGATAAAAGACGAAGGGTTTTGGCAGGAGTAGAACTGGGTCACTTGGTTAGGATTTGTGGTAATTACGGCATAATCGCCCGGGAAAAAAAGCCAGGGTAGAGGTGATGCACTATCGGGGTCTTTTAGGGAAAGGTCGGTTTCGTTTCGGTTGGCAATTTTTATCTGCGATAGGTCAAAACATTTACTTGACCGGTTGAATAGCTCCACAAAATCGGTTCCGCCAACATAGGGGTTGAATAGTATTTCGTTTATCACAATATCGCCCTCACTGGCAAGTTGAGGTAGTCCTATCCGTATTGCTGTGTCGGGAATAGCATTCCCTGCAAAATCGGTTAAACCTGAAATGGATATCTCGTAAATTTTTTCGGCCTCTAACGGTTCTGTTAGTTCAACTGTAACCCGCGTATAAAGTTCTCCGATGTTTATGTTATTTATACCTAGCCCTGTTGTGTAGTTTTCGTGAAGCGTTGCAGTTAGGCTATCCATTGACTCACTGAAGCATAAACGAATGGTTTTAGCATCGGGGACTTCAATATAGTATAGTTGAGGCGGGGTGACATCGGGATTTATTGCCATTACCGAGTTTAGTGCACAGGGAGTTCCTCCCTCGCTTGCTATACTTGCACGCCAGTTGTTCTTACCCTCGGCAAGGTTTGAATAGTCGATACACTCAAGCGAGTAACCACCGACGTTCCGGATTGAGTCGTTGTACCATTCCTTTGTGTAGTTAGCAAATCCTATCAGATTCTCTTGCTGATCGTACAGCCTTAGTAGCATACCATCGTTGAGCAATGCAGGAAACGATGTAATGGCGATGGTTTTACCGTACACATTAAAGTTACTCATGGCGGTCGTTCCGCCAACCAGCGCATACGATTTTGGTGGAATTGTATCGGCGGGCATTGTAACAGTTTTTTCGTTTAGAGTAAGTTTCCAGCCCTCGGTAAAAACAGTATCGGTTCCAGGGTTAAAAAGTTCAATGTATTCGTACTCCGGAAGGCCATTTGAGGGTACAGGGTTTGCCATTATCTCGTTAAAAATCAACCTTCCCATGTTACCCTGTGCTGTGAAACCAAGTTCAATGCTATCGGGGAGGCTGTATCCATTCATATCTTCGATATTCCTTACCTCCAGTTTTAACTTTTCAAAAGGCAATTTTTGTGTGGTTATTGAAACCATTTGGTTACCGTCAATCCTTATGGATTGTATGCCGATATTTTGGTTTGTTAGCGTTTTTAGCTTGTAGTTCTGAACGTTCTGAGCCGATTGAATTGAAACAGGTTTGGAAAAGTTTACTCTTACTGTGTTTAGGTTTGAAGCCCGTGCGCTGCTGATAACTGGTGCAAAATCGGTAGTACAAAGGCTCATGTCATCAATCCAAAGTTGACCAGCGCGGCTCGCTGTGTAGGCAAATACAAATGCCATGTAGCTGCACTGAGGTACTGCAATCTTAGCTTCGCCTCCAAAGATTTTAAGCCCTGTTGATTTTGGTGTAAACCATAGTTTTATGGTTCCGTTGGGCGACAGGGTAACAGTAATCTTAACTTGGTCATTCTCATTCCAGTCAAAAGCTGACTGAATAATGTTGGTTCGCTTACCTTCCTTAAACTGCCAAACCGCAATGTTATCGTTCCCACTTGATGGGTTTATGCCTACGGCATAACCCTCAGCCTGTGTGTCCGTCGGATTTTCGTGTGTTGAGGCAAACGCCAGGTAAAAGAAGTTTTCCGATGATGGATCCCAGTTACCATTTCTGATGGTTATGTTCCACTCAGAGGCTTTCCCCAGCAGGGTTGTTTCAATAGGAATGCTCAGTACCGATTGATTTGCCGCGGGGTCGCCGGCATGGGCAAGTGAGTATTCCCCGGTTATTGGATCGGTTCGCGAGGTTGTCCAGTTTTCAATGCCGCTCCATGCAGGCAGAATACTCTCAAAGTACTCACTAACTGGGCAGGTATGGTTGTACCCGCAGTAGATATTTTCCGATATGGCATCGGCCAACCAGCCAAAGTACGATTTAAGCCGGTATGTTCCGGTGGCTGTTAGTTTTACCCCGTTCCAAGTGGCAATACCATTGTCGAGAGGTTGTAGGAGTGGATTTACAATTAGATTGCCCGTACCATTATAAACTTCAAGGGCTGCATAAGCCTGAAATTCCCGGTCAACGTTACCACGTGAGTCGCAGGCCATTACGCTAACGCTAAAGGGTTCATTGGGATTAATCCCAAAGGGCTGGGTTAAGAATTTTAGCCTGTCGGCCTGTACCTCAATGCGGCAGGGTCTACCGTAAATGGTGGAAGGGAAGGTGCTGTTAAAGGCTGTACTATTGTCGAAGGCAGTCCAGCCGTGATTGCTGGATGGAATATAGAACTGAAACCGAAAAGCATCCACCAGGTTTCTGTCCTTTAAAAAAACTTTGAGGATAAAGTTGGCCGAATCGGTATCGTTTACTACAACGTCACCCTCGTTGAAATCGATTTGTAGAACATTACCGCTAAACGAGTACGATTTTGGCGCAATTGTTATCGTGCCATTATCCAAAACAAATCCCTGAACCATACGGGTTAGTTCTGGTAAACTGCTTGGATTGAATGCGAGTAACTTAATGCGGCTAACATTTAGCGGCAGACCATCGGTGCTACCCGGGTCTTTCAGTTTAAAGCGAATAATTTCCTGTGCTGCTGCAGCGTAGCTGTTATTTTGGGTAAAAATAACTGTATCGGTAGGCTGAATTAAAGGTGCAGCAAAACCATCGGCATCGCCACTGGTGATGTTACCCGATACAGCATCGTTAAGGCTTGGGTTTCGGGCTATGAGGGTGAATATCCCGGGAGTGGAATAGTTGGCTTCAAGCTGAGTTTCGCCATTTATGATTGGCGCTGGATTTTCCGATATCAACTCAAGTTCACCACTGCCCGAGCCAAGAAGCAATTCCACGTTACCTGCGAAGTTAACATCTGCATTCCCGTTTGCATCGGTGGGTTTAACCTTAACAGTAAATGGTTCGTTCACCCCGACACGGGTGGGAGTTGAGGTAAAGTTTAGTTTTGTAGCACTTACCCTAATTGTGGCTATTGCCGAGTTAATATTGGTTGGGAATTTAGTAGCGAATCGGCTTCCTATATCGTAGGCCTCAAAACCCGGATTTAACTTATCGATATAAAGTTGAATGGTTTGATTATCGGATATTCCGCTATTCTTCAAGTACACCCATATACCCAATTCGATGGTTTGCCCATCGGGGATGGTTAATGCGCCAGGAGGGAATGTAATATCGATGGTTGAAGTTTTTATATCGACACTGGAAAATGAGATATAGTTGTCCCCAAGTTTTACCATAACGCCCTCAATTGCTTTGTTTAGCGTTGCCGCATTTACCGTATTTGCCCTGTTCAAACGGATTTTCATGAGGTGGGTTGGTGCGCCATCGCTGCCGGCATCGGTAATGCGGAATCGCATTAGCTCATTAGCCTGTGAGGGACTTGTAGCCATTGAACTGATATCGAACGATGACACCTGATTTCCCGGAACTGCCGCATACGAGGTGGTATCGTAACCAATAACTATTTCATCGCTAATATCCGTGTTTATGTTTTCACCAGCGGCCATAATTCGGATACTGCCGTACCTGTCGTATAAAAGGCTGTCCCATTTGGCAATGCCCTGTATAGCTACTCGGCTAAGCCCATTTACAGAGCTAAGACTTCCGTTGCCCTCTGAAAGGCTCAGGGTTATCTGACCTCCATAATCGGCATCGGTATTACTATTAGTATCGGTAGCAGCTACTTCCAGACCAAAGGGTTTGCCAATAATGGCAATAGGCGATATGTTGCGGAACATAGCCTGTGTGGCGTTTACCCTAATGGTGAAAATACCCGATTGCACCTTGGCCGGGAAGGTTTGAGCAAATCCCGACCCCCACAGGCTCGATTGAAAACCATGGTTTTCGTTATCTATCTCAAACAAAAGGTTGAGGTTATCGGGAATGTTGCTATCCTTAAGATAAACACCAAATGTGAACTCCGTATACTGGCCGTCGGGGACTGTGGCAAGCGAGCTATCCACCTCAATGGTTACCTGTTGGTCGGTTATGCTCACGGTTTGAGTTGGGATAAGTTGCCCATCCTTCTTCAGGGTTATTCCGCCAAGCAGGCTACTCCACGATGCGTTTTCAGGGTCGGGATTTTTGATTGTCATTCGCTTAACATATGTAGGCAAACCATCGCCAGATCCCGCATCGGTAATACGAAACCGTAAAACATCCACGCAATTTTCCTCTAATGTTGATGTAGATATTATATTGGTTGGAACAACCTGTTGCGATGGGTTTAACACTGCTGTTGTACGGTCGTTTGGGTTAATTGGCTGATAGATGAACGAAATATCATCGGCCCAGAGCTTCATGTCCTGTGCCGATGAGTAACGGTAACCAATCCCGAAAATGTTAAAGTTCTTGTAGCTAAAATCATAAACTGTTCCGTGGGTGGTTAAGGTGCTGAAGTTACCGCTAACTGATGCCCGGAGGGTAAAATTTCCGTCAAAAGTTCTGGTAACCTCAATCGCTCCTGCTTTCCCGGTGCCAATTTGTGTTTGCCAGTTAAGAGTGGAGGTTAGTATAACCTGAGCCGAACCATTATCGATTCGCCAAAGCTTTAATAGGTCATCGCTGCCGGTTAGGTTAACACCTACAGCGTACCCCGATTCATTTGAATTTGCAATTTCATCGTTTGCCATCAGGTAAACCCACCAGCTATTCGATGCCGATGGGTCGTAACCGTGACGTATCAAAAATCGCCATGTAACATCACCTTTTTCAATATCCCACACCGGTAAAGCCCTATAAATGGTATCGGTGTATGCAATGCTATTGTCAAAGCTGTGCCTTAGCGAGGCGCTCCCTGAGAGTGGACTGTTTGTGCTAATTGACCAACGGTTTTCGGGTTTCTGAGACCATTCCGATAAATCACCCGATTCAAAATTGAAGGTTACCACTTGCTGCCCAAAAGTCAAGCTGGCAAGTAGTGTTAAAAAAGTTATGACCGTTACTCGCATTTAAACTATTGTATAATTTTACAATCAAAATTTACGAAAAAATTCAATTAATCACCTATAAAATATTTATTTATGCGAGTGGCAGTAGTAGGGGCAACAGGCCTCGTAGGTAGTGTTATGCTTCGTGTTCTGGAGGAACGCAATTTCCCTGTTGATGAGTTAATTGTTGCAGCATCGGAGAAATCGGTTGGTAAAACCGTAAAGTTTAAGGATGCCGAGGTAAAAGTTTGCTCCGTTGCCGATGCCGTTAAGCAAAAACCTGCCGTTGCAATTTTCTCTGCAGGTTCAGCCGCATCAAAGGAATGGGCTCCAAAGTTTGCCGAGGTGGGCACTACCGTTATCGATAACTCATCGTGCTGGCGTATGTACCCCGAAATTCCACTTGTTGTTCCCGAGGTTAACGCAGGAGTTCTTACCCCAAACCATAAAATTATTGCTAACCCGAACTGTTCAACCATTCAGCTGGTTGTAGCCATAAACCCCCTTCACCTTAAGTATCGTATTAAACGGATTGTTGTTTCAACCTACCAGTCGGTTACAGGAACCGGCGTAAAAGCGGTAAACCAGCTTTTTGCTGAGCGCCAAGGGCACGAGGCCGATATGGCGTACCCTCATCCCATCGACTTAAACTGTTTTCCGCATGGCGGAACATTTCTCGATAACGGCTACACTACCGAGGAGCAAAAGCTGATTGATGAAACCCGCAAGATAATTGGCGATCAGTCTATCATGGTATCGCCAACCGTTGTTCGCATTCCGGTTATTGGCGGCCACTCCGAGTCGGTTAACCTTGAGTTTGAGAGCGAGTTTGATATCAATGAGGTTAATGAAATTTTACGTAGTGCACCAGGTGTTGTGGTTCAGGATAATCCAGCCACAAACCATTACCCCATGCCACGTTTTGCCGAGGGCAAGGACGATGTATTTGTGGGGCGAATCCGACGCGATGTTTCCCGGCCGCGAAGCCTCAATCTTTGGGTAGTATCGGACAATCTTCGCAAGGGCGCTGCCACCAATGCCATTCAAATTGCCGAGTACTTAAATGCTAAAGGTTGGCTTCGGTAATATCGGGGTATAGGAAATTGTCGTAGGGGTACCGCGTTACATGAATCTCCCTGACCATCTTATACAGTAGCGCACGGAACTCATCAATATTGATTTTCTGCTTTGCAGAAATGAAAATGGTATGGGTTTCCTTTTTGCTAATCCAGGTTCGTTTCAGCTCCTCAAGGCTAATGTTTTCGCGGGTTGAAGGTGTAAGGTCATCGTCGGGTTTACGGGTCCAGGTGTAGGCATCAATCTTGTTAAACACAAGTATAGTTGGCTTATCGCCGCCGCCAATCTCGTGTAATGTTTGGTTAACAATATTGATTTGCTCCTCAAAGTTGGGGTGGGCTATATCAACTACATGCAGCAGCAGGTCGGCCTCTCGTACCTCATCGAGGGTTGACTTGAACGACTCCACCAGCTGATGTGGTAGCTTTCGGATAAAACCAACGGTATCGGATAGCAGGAAAGGCAGATTGCCAATTACCACCTTACGCACTGTGGTATCGAGGGTGGCAAAAAGTTTATTCTCAGCAAATACATCCGATTTGCTGATGAGGTTCATAATGGTGGACTTACCCACGTTGGTGTAGCCAACCAGCGCAACACGAACCACGCTCCCTCGATTCTTACGTTGTGTAGCCATCTGGCGGTCAATTTTGCTCAGTTCCTCCTTTAGCTTGGCTATTCGGTCGCGAATAATACGGCGGTCGGTTTCAATTTCACGTTCGCCAGGGCCTCGTAGCCCAATACCTCCGCGCTGACGCTCAAGGTGAGTCCACATTCGTTTTAGGCGGGGAAGCAAGAATTGGTACTGTGCCAGCTCAACCTGGGTTTTGGCGTAAGCCGTTTTTGCCCGTTGGGCAAACACATCGAGTATTAGGTTGGTTCGATCCAGCACTTTGCGTTTAAATTCGTGCTCAAGGTTACGGAGTTGGGTAGGAGAGAGCTCATCGTCGAAAATTACCATATCCACATCGTTATCATCAATATAAGCAGCAATCTCCTGAACCTTACCGCTACCAATGAATGTGCGTGGGTTGGGTTCATCAATCTTCTGAATAAACCTTTTTAGGGTTATGGCCCCTGCTGTTTCCGTTAGGAATTCCAGCTCATCGAGGTAATCGGTTATCTCCTGTTCTTTCTGAAAAGGGAGCAAAACACCAACCAGTACTGCTCTTTCCTGTTTTTTTGCTGTCGAAATTGGGTTTATCATTTGCCTGTATCAATAAAAAAACCTGAATAATCAGGGTTTTCTTTAACGATTTTATCAAAGTAAATGTTTAATTATTGAGCACAAATTTAATAGGAATTACGAATTTAACCCTAACCTTTACACCATTATTGAATCCTGGCTCCCAGCGAGGCGAACTCGAAACAACCCTTATGGCCTCCCGCTCAAGACTTTTATCTATTTTGTTTAATACCTTAACGTTTGTTACTCTGCCATCGCGCTCAACAACAAATTCAACAAAAGCAACTCCTGCTACCCCATTGTCAATTGCTTCTTGTGGGTAACGGATATTTGGAATAACATATGTGTTACGGAAATGGTTGGCATCGCCCTTGTCAAAGGTTGGCATCACCTCAACACGTTCAAAGGTTTCATCAACTTCTTTTTCCTCAATCCGAATAACTGGAGGAACATAAGCATCCTTGGGTTCCTCAAAAATATCGGTATTATAGTTTGGCTCTACATTGTTATCAACCACAATAATCTTTTCGGAGATTACCACTTTGGGCGGTTCTGGTTTTACCATCTCTTTAGGGTCAGTGGTGATAGGCGGTAACTCAATAGTGCCATTATTGTTACCAAGCTCAGCAATCAGGCTAGTATTGATACCAGCAGGGCTTTTCCATTCAAAGGCCAGGATAGCAAGTAGGATCGATACTGTTAATCCTACCTCAAAGAAGAGGATACGCTTGCTTTCCAGGTCGGCTTTTTTCGATTTTTTTGCTTCCATAACTTTTTATGTTAAAGGGTTTCTAGTAATAAAACGATAATCATACCCCTTTCATTGTGTATAATAAAAAAATAACCCCGCAAAAAGCGGGGTTAAGTATTCTAATCTTATTTAATAAACTACTGAAGCACAAAGATAATTGGAATGGTAAACTGAACGCGAACGGGTTTACCGCGTTGTGAACCAGGTTTCCAAATAGGTGACGAAGAAACCACGCGTATAGCCTCTTTATCGATAGAGGGGTCAACGCCACGTACAACCTTAACGTTGGTAACCTTTCCGCTAGGTTCAACTACAAAGTTGATAATTACGCGACCCTGAATACCGTTTTCAGCAGCTACATCGGGATACTTGAGGTTTTGCTGTACCCAAACGCGGAAGTTATTGATATCGCCACCCTGGAACGAGGGCATATCCTCTACAATAACGAATGGAGTGTACTCTTCCTCTTCCTGTTCTTCATCCTTGAATTCCATAACTGTAACAGCCTTGTCCTCGGAGAATTCGCTATCAAAGATGTCGGTATTGTCGTTGATATTAACGTTATCATCAACTACCTTGATAACGTCAGAAACGGTAATCTGCTTGGGTGGTTCAGGGGGTTTAACCTCATCGCGGTTGGTAATAGGAATAATTTCCTGCTCAACCTTTACTTCTGTGGTTTGGGCAAGGTCAACGTTTACGGTGTCGGTGGTTGTCCATTCAAAGGCCAGCAAAACAATACCCAGCGATAAAGCAAGTCCTATCTCAAAGAATAGGAGTTTCTTGTTTTGCAGGTCAGCCTTGGGATTTTTCTTTAGTTCCATATTTTTGCGTATTTGGCTCTTGGTATAACGGTTAATTTCCTAATTTATTTTGAGCTACAAAGCAATAAAAATTTTATTTATCTTCCAATGATTATACGTAGTTTTTTAAATCATGTTAAAAAAAATTGCGTGAAATTGGCAGTATAATTAAAAAGTTTTTATTTTTGCAGCGTTATTTCATGGGGGTATAGCTCAGTTGGCTAGAGCGCTTGCATGGCATGCAAGAGGTCAGGGGTTCGACTCCCCTTACCTCCACGGTTGAAAGGGATACGCAAGTAAGCGTGTTCCTTTTTTATTTTCCACCCCGCCTCAGGTGGCCAGAGCGTCCCGCAGGAAGCGGGAAGGTCAGGGGTTCGACTCCCCTTACCTCCACGGTTGAAAGGGATACGCAAGTAAGCGTGTTCCTTTTTTATTTTCCACCCCGCCTCAGGTGGCCAGAGCGTCCCGCAGGAAGCGGGAAGGTCAGGGGTTCGACTCCCCTTACCTCCACGGTTGAAAGGGATACGCAGGTAAGCGTGTTCCTTTTTTTATTTTCCACCCGTCTCAGTTGTCCAGAGCGTCCCGCAGGTAGCGGGAAGGTTGTTAAAGTTGATGGTTGTTTGTTGATAGTTGTTCGTGAAGAGGATTGGAACACTGATGACGCTGATGATTTAGTTGACAGTTGACAGTTGTTGGTTGTTAGTCCATCATGTTATACTGAACTCGTTGAAGCATCTCTTTTATCCTTTCATCCCCTTTATTAAAGAGATTCCTCGTCTTGTTTGGAATGACATGAATAGTTGATGGTTTTTCGTGAAAACGATTTCACCCCAGCCCTTTTCCCTGAGAGGGAATGGTACGGAATAAGCAAGGGGCATAAAAGCCTGACCCGACAATGGGTCGGAGGTGGAACGTTGTGGTGGGCTTAGTAAGCGATACCAAATGAGTCACGCCGCAGGCGTGGCGAATTGTATCGCGTTGCAGTTCCACCCACGGGGTACCCATCGGGTCGGGCTTTTTAGCCTTGATTTTCTTTGGTTCTTTCTTGTATCAAGACAAGAAAGAACATGTAAACCGCTCTTTGCCATGCTTTTCCGTTGCGTTGCAACGTTTCAGTGTTGCTCTTTGGCATACACATTGAGTGCATCGCTAAAAATTTTGTGCTAGCCATAGAGTTACAAATGTTTTGCCCCTACAGGGCTGGGAACGTTGTTCGCTGTTCGTGTATTGTTGTTCGTGAATATCACATCACAAACTCTGTGAAACACACTGTAAACTCTGTGTAACACTGTGATACCAGTTTAGTTGATGGTTGTTGGTTGATAGTTGATAGAAAATTCAATAGAACACAGATAATTCAAATTGAGATGATTTGCGCAGAATAACAATCAGTTAAACCTTCAAACCCAATCACAATTTGTTTTAAATCTTGAACTTTAAACCTTTAACCTTTATCCTTTAACCTTTATCCTTTATCCTCACCCTTCCCCCAACCCCATACCCAATCACCACTCCAATTATGTTCGATATCAAA
>Ga0208461_1002704_pt1 | contig 14236 bp, 10 predicted proteins | sample AD_JPNTR4_MetaG_FD_184448 | JGI IMG/M metagenome (GOLD analysis project Ga0208461, IMG submission 184448) | Active sludge microbial communities of municipal wastewater-treating anaerobic digesters from Japan - AD_JPNTR4_MetaG (SPAdes) (version 2) | ecosystem: Engineered > Bioreactor > Anaerobic... | reverse complement strand
CCTCACTTAATGTTCCGCCCTGTTTAATTTCGGTTCTTATTCTATTTTCTCGCTCGAGAACATCCATTGCTCTATTAGCGATCTCCGCTGCATTCTGCCCGGGAATACACACAACACCATCATCATCACCAACAATCCAATCACCGGGTAATATTTTAACAGGTCCAATCTGAATAGGGATGTTTATTTCACCAAGTCCCTTTGGCTCTCCTGCTTGTGGAATACACATTGTCGCAAAAGCAGGGAAATTCATTTCCTTAACCTCTTTAATATCCCTTATTGCTCCATATATAACCACGCCTGCAACTTTTTTGACAACAGCACTATGGGTTGCAAGTTCTCCCCAGACAGCAGGCGGAACCCCACAGGCATCAATAATAATAACATCTCCTTCATTGGCAATATCCACTGCCTCAACAGGTTTAGCCCAATCACCAGGAAAGGTTCTCACAGTAATGGCTTTACCAAAAAATCTTGTTGCAGGACTAACAGGAACTACAGATGGAATCCATCCACTTCTATGCATTGCATCAGATATGTTTGCTGTTGAAACCTTTGAAAGTGCCTGTTTAATCTCATCGTCAAAAAATCTTTTAAATAACTCGGACTTTATTGATGTACGGGTATCAATTGCTCTTCTTATTGCTTTTACTGCGCTTTCTGCATCAGATGATTTTGTTACTGCACCACCTATGATTAAAATGCTTGCTCCTGCATTTATAGCATCCACAACATTTTCAGAATTCAACCCCCCTGCGATCGCAATGGGAATTTTTACAACGCTTGATATCTCCCTTAAAAATTCAAAAGAAATCTTGCCTGTCATTTGCTGGTCTATTGGAATATGAACACCAACAAAATCAGGATTGAAAGATGCTATCTTTTTTGCTCTTTCAATATTGCACGCTTCTTCCATAAAATCAACAAAAATCTTCGCCCCATAGTTTCTTGCGCTTTCTATTGCTTCTTTAATGGTGCTATCCGAAGCATTAGCCATAACAACAACGATATCAGCACCACTTTTCGCCGCAATTTCGACCTCGGTTCTACCAGCATCAAGCACCTTCATATCAGCGATAATCGTGGTATGCGGGAATTCCTTTCGCAATGTCCTTACTGCATCAAGACCACACGATTTTATTAAAGGTGTCCCTGCCTCAATCCAGTCAGCACCACCTTTTATTGCCTCTTTTGCCACCTTAATCGCCCTGTCAATATCAACAAAATCAAGAGCAATCTGAATTATTGGTTTCATTTTTTTGACCTTTTTTGTGTTTTGACTTATTATATATCATATGTTTATAAATTCAACTTTTCAGAATTTTAGAAGGAGTGAACAATGTCAATAAGAGTAGCAAAAACAGGGAATGAGGCGTTTGCAGAAGCAATGAGGCAGATAAATCCTGACGTTGTTGCCGCTTATCCAATAACACCAGCCACTGAAATTGTCCAGATATTTTCGCAGTTTGTGGCTGATGGCATTGTAAAAACAGAATACATAGCAGTTGAAAGTGAACATAGTGCTATGAGTGCGTGCATTGGTGCTTCGGCGGCCGGAGCAAGAACAATGACAGGAACATCATCTCAGGGTCTTGCCCTGATGTGGGAAATGCTTTATATCGCAGCAGGTTTGAGGTTGCCAATAATAATGTCAGTTGTAAACAGGGCATTATCCTCACCCATTAACATTCATTGCGATCATTCTGATGGAATGGGCGCAAGGGACAGTGGTTGGATACAGATTTTTTCTGAAAATGTCCAAGAAGCATATGATAATATCATCCAAGCAGTGAGGATTGCGGAACATCCAGATGTGCGATTGCCTGTAATGGCAACAACAGATGGCTTTATCCTAAGTCATTGTCTCGAGGTTGCAGAATTTCTTGATGATGATGTTGTTCAAAAATTTGTAGGAGACGCTCCACACAGACCGAATATACTTGATTTTGAAAATCCTATTACACTTGGAGCACTCGACCTTCAGGATTATTATTTTGAGCATAGGAGACAGGTTGCTGAGGCAATGTCAAAAAGCATTAAAGCAATCGACGAGATTGCCTCTGAATACGAAAAATTAACAGGTAGAAGGTATGATTTTTTTGAAACATACAAACTCGATGATGCAGAATATGCAATTATTCTTATTGGCTCTACAACAGGAACAGCAAAAGACGTTGTTGATGAACTTAGGTCAAAAGGAAAAAAGGTTGGACTGATGAAAATCAGGGTTTTCAGGCCCTTTAATTATTTAAAGGTAAGAAAGGCGCTTGAAAATGTAAAAGTTCTCGGGGTTATGGATAGAGCAGATGGGCTTAATTCCTTTTGTGGTCCACTTTACTCTGAAATCTGTACTTCTCTTTATGAAGCAAATAATCGTCCTTTACTTATGAACTTTATCTATGGACTTGGAGGAAGAGAAGTAAAAGAAGAAGATATTGAAAACACCTTTGAACATCTTTTTAGAGCCGGTAAAGAAGGGAAAACAGTAAACACAGTATACATTGGGGTAAGAGAATAACAGGAGAAAACAATGCCATCAATAAAAGATCTTGCAAAAAGAGAAGCAAAATTTGTAAGCGGCCATCGTCTGTGCCCTGGGTGTGGGGCTGGAGTTGTGGCGCGACATGTGATGCTTGCCATAGATAAACCTGTGGTTGTTGGCTGTGCAACGGGTTGCCTCGAGGTATCATCAACAATATTTCCGTATACAAGCTGGGCAACGCCATTTATTCACTCTGCATTTGAAAATGTAGCGGCAACAATAAGTGGAGCCGAAACAGCGTACAGGACACTCAAAAAACAGGGAAAGATTGATAAAGACGTTGTTTTTGTTGCTTTTGGTGGAGATGGTGGAACCTATGACATTGGGCTTCAATCACTTTCAGGAGCAGCAGAACGAGGTCATAAAATGTTATACGTTTGTTATAACAACCAAGCATATATGAATACTGGTGTTCAGCGTTCTTCTGCTACACCAAGAGGCGCCTCGACAACAACATCTCCAGCAGGAAAGGTAATCCCTGGTAAGGTTCAATTTTCAAAAGACATTATGTCTATTATGGTTGCGCACTATATCCCATATGCCGCACAAACAATTCCTGGAAGATGGAATGACCTTGTAAACAAGGTTGAAAAAGCAACCAATGCAGATGGCCTCTCGTTTATCAATGTGCTTTCACCATGCAGATTAGGATGGCCCCATAAACCAGAACTTGCAATGGAAATTACCCGACTTGCCGTAGAAACGTGTTTGTGGCCACTTTATGAGGTTATTGATGGAAAATATAAACTAAACTATAAACCAAAAGAAAAAAAACCCATTACTGAATGGTTTAAACTTCAGGGAAGATTCGCTCACCTGCTTAAACCCGGAAATGAGCATTTCCTCGAATCAATACAGCAAGAGGTGGATAGGCGTTGGGAAAATCTCTTAAAAAAGTGCGAGACAAACTAATCGAAACTTAAGAACTCTTAGTATAATCTAAATTTAATATGGTAAAGTTGTAATAAATTATGGAAACAATTGAATGAAACAGGAGGGTACAAATGCCAACATATGATTATGAGTGTAAGGTTTGTGGACATTCTTATCGTAAATTTCAAAAGATGACTGATGAACCTGATAAAATTTGTCCAAAGTGTAGCGGTGAGGTAAGACGCCTTATTGGACTTGGCGGTGGTGTTATATTCAAAGGATCTGGATTCTATACAACTGACTATAGAAGTCCTGAGTATATAAAAAGAGCAAAAGAAGAAAGCGGAGATAATTCTGGTTCTTCCTGTGGTAGTTGTTCATCAAAGAATTGTTCGACCTGTGGAAAATAGTTTGATTATTCCGGCGTAGCTCAATGGTGGAGCAAGCGGCTGTTAACCGCAAGGTTGTAGGTTCGAGTCCTACCGCCGGAGTTTCTTCTTTTATGGAGGACTCGAACAGGAGCGAAGTAAGGGATTGCAAGCAAGCGAAGCAATCCCAGCGGGGGGCTGACCCGAGCCGTAGTGGGAGGCGAGGGCACCGAGTCCTACCGCCGGAGTTTTTTCTTTCATGGAGGTCTCGAACATGAGCGGTGCTGGTGCGATGAAGAAAGAGCACCGTATAGCACTAAGGGCGAGTATGTGAGCCCGCTGACCGAAGCGTAGTTTGTAAGAAGTAAGGGATTGCAAGCAAGCGAAGCAATCCCAGCGGGGGGCTGACCCGAGCCGTAGTGGGAGGCGAGGGCACCGAGTCCTACCGCCGGAGTTTTTTCTTTCATGGAGGACTCGAACAGGAGCGAAATACCCCCCTCAACTTACCTCTCCCTAAAGATATCCCTTACCCACAAATTCCCCCTTTGAAAAACCTCCCCCTTAATTTCCCCTTTTATGCTATCCCCTACCCATAAGTTCCCCCTTTTATAAAGGGGGCAAGGGGGATTTTAGAGGGGAATTAAAAAGAAGGAGTACAAAAGGGATATTTATCTTAGTTGTTGATTATTTTGTAGTTCAGTGCCTATAGAGTTGTTTTACGAAGATATATTTTTAATAATGACTTAAACATTTTTCCGTGATTTGGATATCTCAGATGTAGGAGTTCATGGGTTATTGCATATGCTCTTGCTTCAGGAGTTTCTTCTAATAGTTCTGTGGCAAATGTCAATCTTCCTCGAGATGAACAACTTGCAAGTTTTCTCTTCATTTTTCTTATATGAATCTCTTTTGGTTCGACACCAATTATTTTTGCCCAAACATAAACCTCTTTCTTAAAATTTTCCGCTTTCATATCTTTAGGATTTTCTCAATATCTCAAAAATCTTCTCTACTATCTGTTTTTGATTTTCTACATTATATCTGCTAAGAATTTTATATATCTCTCGCCTTGCTGGCCTTTCCTGTTCTTTGCTAATTTTCCAATATGGGTATTGATTAAAAATAACCGAAATTTTTGTAGCAATTTCTTTTTCCTGTTCAATATTATTGTCTTTCAGTATCCAGTATATAGTAAAAGATTGTTTATCCATTCCCATATCTTTTTGTTCTAATTTTGCGGCGTTTATTTCTTTGATAAGAGATTTAAGTTCTTCCAATGTTTCCTTTGTAGTTTTCTGTCTATCCTCAAACCTTTCTGATATCAATGCGGCTTTTTCGCCAATAGATATAAGATAAGGATCTGATTCTGCTTTTTTATCCACATTATTACGGATACTTTTTAAAAGGTTAAACACCTTTTCTATGTCAGGAGCACTACTTTTCTCAAGATTTTTCAGGGTATTTTCGTTGATTTCATATACATCAATAGTTCCCTTTATTTTCTCTGTCTTTGTGTGTTGCTGAACAAGTATCGCAGTTTTACCTGCAAGTTCCTTATCCCCCGGAGATATAGAGTCATACGCCTCTTTTAGCATCCTATAAATTCTTGAAAGCGTGTCATAATCATCTATGTAAGATCCTAAAAATTTATCAGGAGATAATATCTCATAAATGTTTGCTATTTCTCTGTAAAACCTGTAATAGTCATTTCTTTTTTCTTTTTCTATAAAAAATTCGAGTATTGATTCTACCCGTTTATCTTGAGATTTATCTTTGATTAAGATTAGATACTCATCCCTTGCTTTTTGTATAAGGTCTCGAAATTCTTCCTTTAAGACCTGAATATCTCTTACCACACTTTGAATATCTGCAATATCCCCAACATCATAGGCAAGGGCTTTTTCAAGATTATCAAAGATACCCACAAAATCAAGAATAAATCCACAGGACTTTTTTATTCTAATTTCATCTTCATATGGTCTATTAACCCTTGCTATTGCCTGAAGGAGGGTGTGATCTCGCATGGGTTTATCAAGATACATACAGTATAAAATTGGGGCATCAAACCCAGTAAGAAGTTTTTCGGTTATAATAAGAATCTTTGGATTGCTCCCAGGGTTTTTAAATGCTTTTCTTATTTGTTTTTCCTTATCATCAGAATAATGAAATGCCCTCATTTCTTGTGAATCATTCTGAGCCGGGCTTATAAGAACCTCAGAATATTCTGCTGGCAAAAGATTATCAAGTTCTTTTTTATAAAGAACACATGCTTGCCTATCAACAGCAACGAGAAATGCTTTGTATCCCAATGGTTCAATATGTTCTGTAAAGTACTTTGCCACAAACTCAGAAACATTTTTGATTCTTTCTTTGTTCTTCAGCATATTTTTAAGATTAACCGCTCTATCTAAAATCTCATTTAATTTTTCTATATCGTTTATTCCCTGTGCCTCAGTAAGATTTAAAAATTCCTTTTCAAGGGTTTCTCTATCAGGCCTTAATTCATTTGGAGCAAGGGTATAATGGAGTTTAACAGTAGTGCCATCTTCAATAGATTCCGCAATGCTGTATTTATCTAAATAACCTGTATCATCATCAGTCCCAAAAACCTTAAATGTTCCTTTGCCATATTGAGTTTTGTCAATGGGCGTTCCTGTAAAGCCAATATATTTTGCATTTGGAAGCGCAGACATAAGATAATTCCCAAGATCTCCACCAGTGGTTCTATGTGCTTCATCTACTAAAATAAATATATTTTTTTTTGTGTTTATATTGGCAGGTATGTCATCAAATTTATGTATCATTGAGATAATCAAACCGCGGGTATCACTCTGCAGAAGTTCCCTCAAATGTCTTTTCGACCTTGCTATTCTACTTTCATCAATCTCAAACCCAACTGATTTTAGGTTAGAAAATAACTGGCTTTCTAACTCATTTCTATCAACAATCATTAGAACTGTTGGATTCTCAAAATATGGATCTTCAATAATCCTCTTTGCTACTGTAATCATTGTATATGTTTTCCCTGAACCCTGAGTATGCCAGATTAAACCCCTGTTTTTTGTTTTATCTTTTGCCCTCTCGATAATTTTGGCAACTGCTCTCATCTGGTGTGGTCTTAAAACAACCTTTTTAAGTTCATCATCCTGTCTTGTGAAAAGAATAAAATGGAGCAGGGCTTTGGTTATTCGTTCTCTATCGAAAAATGTTTTTACAAGTTCTTCAAAATTTTTTGCTTTACTTTCTGTTTTCCAGTTGAATAGGTTTTTTTCTGACCAGTTCCATGTTGCAGAATAATAAAACCGAATAATATGGGTAATAACGTAAATCTGAAATAATGCCATTGCCTCAGGTGTTTCCAAGTGATATCTTTTTACCTGTTCAAGCGCCTCTGAGATACCATCAATCTTGTGCGCTGCTTTTGTTTCAACAAACAAGAAAGGAATGCCATTAATAAAAAAAACAATATCATACCTATTTGTTTTAATGCCATTTGTAAACGAAAACTCATCTGTTACCTGAGATATATTTTTCTCAATATCTTCATCAATGAACCGTACATTTTTTTCTCTTTTTTCACCAGGAACAAAGACAGTTCTTAAACCAGATAGATATTCCCAGGATTGAAGGCTTCCTTCTATATTCGGAGGCAGAGATTCAATTTTTTTTATCAATTCTTCTGCGATATCTTCTGTAATAAAAGGATTCAGGTTTAAGATTTGTTTTTTGAATGTATCCCTTAAAACAAGGTTGGTTTCATTTCCTCTTGATTTTAGCGCATCAGCAGGGCTTAAATACTCCCAACCCAGTCGGGCAAGGATTTTCTTGTTGTCAGAGGTAGTATATTCAGCAGATGATTCACTCACATAGCCAATTATTGGGTTTTGAACAGAATTTCTTTCGCCGCCAAGTTTAGGCATAACACACCTCAGCGTTAGTAATTTAGTAATTTGATAATTTGGTAATTTAGTAATTGATTATGAGCAAACATTTTTCTTTTTGTTTTTTCATTACTCATCTTCTCCAATTCCCCAATTACCCAGTTATCCAATTTCCCAGTTACCCATACGGATTTGGTAATTTGATAATTTGGTAATTTAGTAATTGATTATGAGCAAATATTTTTGTCCTTTCTTTTGATTTTTCACTTCTCATTTTTTCCAATTCTCCAATTATCCAATTACCCAGTTACCAAATTACCCAATTTCCCAGTTACCCATACGGATTTGGTAATTTGATAATTTGGTAATTTAGTAATTGATTATGAGCAAACATTTTTCTCCTTGTTTTTTCATTACTCATCTTCTCCAATGCTTTAATTATCCAGTTACCAAATTACCCAATTTCCCAGTTATCCAATTACCAAATTCCCCGATTCTCCAGTTCTCCAATTTCTCAATTTCTTTTTGCTTTTGCTGTTTTTCTTGATGCAGAAAAGATGGCAGTCAATTCTTGAGCTTCTTTGAACAAATCAGCAACATTCTCTAAAGAAACCAGTTTTGAAGCAACTAATAATTCTAACCAATAAAGAGTTTCATCTGCCTCTTCCTCAACTATAGCCATTTTTGAAATAAAATCATTATGTGAACGAGAACGACATGCTGCACGATAATTGGCACCAATAGAAGTAGCTGATCTAATAAGTTGAGCGCCAATTACATTAGCAACTTTTGTTTTTGGGAAACTTTCTACAAGCTTTATTATATTTATCGCAAATTTTTTTGTCCTATCTTTTAACTCTTCACTTCGCATCTTCACTTCTCCAATTTCTAAATCACCAAATTACCCAGTTACCAAATTACCCAGTTATCCAATTACCCAGTTATCCAATTTTCCAATTATCCCAGTTCTTTCACTCTTATTTTTCCTGTCATCAAATTACTAAGCATAGATTTAAAGAGATTTTCCAGTGCTTGTTTTTTCTTTTCCTCCGTCTGTATCTTATCATCTACCGCAGAGAGAATCTCAGCAATTTTTTGCTGAATGGGAAGAGGAGGGAGGGGGATGGGGAGTGCTTGAACGATTGCTTTAGGAAGTCTTTTCCTACCTGTTGTACCTTCCATTTTATTAACTAATTCTATTCTTAATTTAGGATGCTTAAGATAAAATGCTAAAAACTCCGTAGATAGCACTTTCGATGTTCTTATTGGGATGACTTCAGTTGTAGCAATACCCCATCCATTAGGAAGTTTTGATACAATTCCTTGCTTGCCATTTTCTAAACAAGGCGTAATTTTTGCTAAAAGAAAATCACCATTAAAAACAGTTATCCCACTTTTTACTTCGTGTGTTTTTCGTAACTCCCAATCTTTAATATAAAGAGAATCTTCGGGTATTAAACTCATTGGCAAAACAGGGATTTCATCTGTGTGTTCTAGTTTAGCCTGACGCATTCGAATATTTGATTCCACTACCTCCCCCAACTTCACAACATTCCAATCTTCTGGGATTTGTCCGATTTCTGTTTCTTTGAGTTTGACTTTATCCACTTCACTCAAAGGCACAGGTCCATAAGTAAAGAGATGTTTCATCAGGGATTTTTTAAGTTCCTTTGTCGCTTCAATAACCTTTTTTGTCTTCTCCACCGCCTCTTGAATAGTAGACAAAACATAAGCAATCGCCTTTTGCTCAGAAAGAGGAGGGAGGGGGATGGAAAAGTTTTTTAAATATCTGAAGTTCGCTTCTTTTTTAAAACCTCTGAACTTAATTTCTTGAGCGAAAACGTTTTTAAAATTAGGAGTTCTAAAATATATCCAAAGAAAGTGTAAATCTGCTAAATGTAAAACCTTGAAAAATTCATAATGAGTTGTTGCAGCTATTTCTCTATCAGTAATAGATACAGCCCCTTGATGAAAATTAATCTTTGATATTAGTAATCTATTTGCTTGACCCAAAAATAAATCAGTATTAGTGTTTCTCTTTTCTCGGAGGATTATTAGACCGCTTTCAAAGTTAATTTTTTGGACCAAAGGAACTTCTCCTTTAAAATCTGCCTTGCCAATCTTTTGTCTATCTACTTCCACCATCTCCCCCAACTTCACCACATCCCAATCTTCTGGTATTTCACCGATTTCTGTGGGTTTGAAGTTCGTTTCTGATATAAATTTCATATCTTCCATCATAACCCTAAATTCTTACATAATAAACGAGCCGTTTATGTGTCCTCTGTGAAAAAGGTTAGAGATGTAGTCGTTCCAGATATTTTTTTCACAGGTCGATTCATCGATTACTTTCTTTGCAGGGAAGTCAAATTCAATGAAAGATTTAGTTGTCATCACCTCATCCATCTTTATTATAATTCGTTTTGCACATTTATTGCACATTTTATGTGGCTTTTGCTCAATTATTATCCTATTTCGTCCTTTTTGGCTTGATTTATCAAACGCCAGATAATCATCAGAATCGCCAAATAAATGCCAAGAGTGTCCAATATGTGTCCAGAAATTATTCATAATATCCGACAAATGTCTTGTTATAAACTGCTTTAATTTTTCTTTCATTCAACCCCATTTTCCTTAAGTTTTCTTCATTGTAGATATCCTTATGAAAAGTAATCTCAAATAGTCCAAAAGCATTCTTTATCTCCTTGGCGTCTTTATGGCGTCTTTATGACTCCTTTGGCGTCTTTATGGCGTCTTAAAATATAATTCGTTCCTTTTCCAGTTGTGCCAATCTGATCAAAAATATTTTTATTAACTAAAACTACTAAATCTCTGGTTGCCGTTCTATCAGAAACTTTATTAAGTTCCTGATACTCCTTATTCGTAATCTTTCCTTTTTCTTTCACATACAACACTGCTTTAATTTGTCTTTCATTCAGCCCCATTTTCCTTAAGTTTTCTTCATTGTAGATATCTTTGTAAAAAGTAATTTCGAATAGCCCTAAACCTTCTCTATATTCCTTAAAATTCGGTTCTGGTAAACCATAACTTTTACATAAGTTGATAATTTTTGTTGTCCCTGAACCCCACGCTTCAATTAGATTTGCATAGTAAAAAACAGAAGCAATTAAGGGATTGCGTTGAATGGCTATATGGTTTTCTTTTAGCTTTTCAATTGTAAGTGGTGAAATCAATTTTCCTGCATTCCAGAAAATTATTTTGTCATCGTATATTTTTATTTGAGTATGCTTGGTGTTATCAAGGTAATCTCTATGAATAAGTGCATTAATTAAAGCCTCTCTTATTGCTTCTAAGGGATAGTCCCATATTTCTTTTCTTGCCACTCCTTTAAGTGAAAGATCTTTAACAGATGTGTCAAATCTTACATTCAGGTGTTTTTTAATTGCAGCAATTCCTTCATCCAGTTGCTTAAATAGATTTCCTTCAACAATAACAGTATCCAAAATAGTTATATCGTCTTTAAACCTTCCTATTTTTGTGTAAGCATTGATAAAATATTTTTGGGGATTCTTGCTAAAAAGCATTACACCAGCATTCGTTATCTTGTTGTCATCTGTAATAAGTTTGAGTTTCTTGAGCAGTATTTCTAAATTGCTATCTTCATCAACTAAAGGTAATTTTTGTTTAGCAAGATTCTTAAATTGTTTAATTGTTTCAATATCAAGTTCATTGAAGTTTGCATTTGATGGCAGACTATCCCATGTGTCTCCAGCTTTTTCTAACAGAAATGACGATAATTCTAATCCTGAAAGTTCCTGTGTGGTAGTGCCCGTACGAATATAAAATTTACCCTCATAAGATACAGGGGAATGAGATTTTGGCACTTCTATCCTTATGATTTTCTTTCCTTCTTTTTCTTCAACAGTTACAAACGCAGTAATACCAAGTCTGTTTTTTATCTTGTTTGGCAAATCTTCCAACAGTTTTTTTGCTTTTCTATTATCCAATCCTACAGTATTACCCCTATCATCTACCCCAAGATATATAATCCCCCCATCTGAATTTGTAAAAGCAGAAATAACTTTTAAAAATTCATCACGCCACGATTGTTTAAATTCTATGTTTTGATTTTCTATCATATTCCCAAATCCTTTAAAATCTTTTTCAATTTCTCTTCTGCCTCTTTTCTTTGTTCTTCTGCCTCTTTTAGTTCTATTATTGCCTCTTCCAGTGGCAATATCTCTTCACCACCGTTTTGTGAGACATATCTTGATGGGCTTAAATTATAGTCATTTCTTGCTATTTCTTCATTTGAAATAATCTTGCTTATACCTTCCTCTTCTTTCCATTGATGATAAACATCTGAAACATTTTTTATTGTGCTATCAGGTAAAAAATTCTTGGGCCTTCCTTTTTCAAAAAGTTTTGAGGCATTTATCAGAAGCACCTTATTTTTTCGCTCTGCTGCTTTATTTTTGTTGATGATTAAAATTATTCCTGGCGCTGTTGTATTGTAAAATAGATTTTCAGGAAGCAAGATTACACTTTCAATAAAATCATTTTCAACAAATTTTTTTCTAATATCCCTTTCTCTATTTGAACCAGCGTTGCCAGATCCCCTTGAAACAGAGCCAGTATCAAGGACAACTGCCATTCTTCCGTTTTCATTCAAACTTGCAAGCATATGTTGAACCCATCCCCAATCAGCAGAATTTGATGGAGGATAGCCATAAGTAAATCGGTTGTAAGCATCATTTTCATAAACACTCTGCTGGAAATCTTGATTCCACATAGGATTAGAAACCACAATATCAAACTTCTCTAATGCTCCAGTAGGCGTGGTAAAATGAGGTCTTATCATTGTATCACCTAAGGCAATCTCTGCTTCCATCTGGTGAACAAATGCATTCATCCTTGCCATAGCATAGGTGCTATGCAGAATCTCCTGTCCATAAAATTTCAGTGGTTCTATCCTCGGATTTTCGTTATATTTTTCTCTAAATCTCAAATAACACTTTATTAAGAGTCCACCAGAGCCAAGGCATGGGTCGTAAATTGTTTCACCTGGTTTAGGGTCGATAATATGCGCCATCAACATAGCAACCTCTCCTGGTGTGTAAAATTCTCCTGCGCTTTGTCCTGATCCTTCTGCGAACTTCCTTAATAGATATTCATATGCCCTGCCGAGGATGTCTGGTTCAACATCTTTAAGACCTAATCTATATTTATTAAGTGTGTCAATCAGAGATTTAAGTTTTTCATCAGTAATTATTCTTTGTCCTGCTTGAGTGGCATTAAAATCAACTATGTCAATTACCCCCTGAAGTTTTGGGTTTTCCTTTGCTATGGAACGCACTGCATCTGTAAGGTATTCTCCTAAATTTGTGGTTTGTTTTAGGATCTCACTCCACCTTGCCTTTTCTGGGATATAAAATATAACAAGATTGTGGTCATCCTCTATAAGTTTTCTTGCTTTTTCTTCATCTGGATAATCCTTTACAAATTTTTCTACCTCATCATCAAAAACATCTGATAATCTCTTCAAAAATATCAAGGGAAGAATATAATCCTTATATTTTGGAGCATCTATCTCGCCACGTATCTTACAAGCAGCATCCCATAACCAATTTTCAAGGGTTTTTATATCTAACATTTTTTATTTCCTCCGTATCACCTGAATTGACAATTTTAATAGGTATCATAATTCCTAAATGGTAATACAAACACTTTTTTGTTCACAAGAACATTGATTTTCCTGAAAATCCCCCCTGCAATACTTAGCAAAATTTTTATTAGGTGTTGTCAATAGGGTATGTGTATAATACACAAAAAATACAAGGACTGTCAAGGAATCTTGATAAAATGATATCCTGAAATGGTTGTAGATAAACAAACCAGCCAGGGAAAAAAGCCGCCCAGTGATAAAGGTTTATTCTCTTTGATTCAGGAAGTCCTGTTTTGTTCAAAAAGGATATTGTTAAAAAGTCGCATAACTGTTGACTGTCTTCTTTTTGGCTTTATCATTGTTATGAATTTTTTTGCCCGGGATACTTTGAAATTTGCCGAAATTTCTATTTCAGGAAGGGAACGAAAAAGATGAGACCGTGCAGGGTAAAAATATAAAAAATCTATGAGCGCCTTTTCTTGTGTTGCTATGTAGAAACCATCATTATATCTTTTATACCCACAAAAAAAGGATGGTTTTATATGATGAATAGAAACATCCCCAAGTGGAGTACGGAATAAGCGGGTTCTTGCCAGAGAAACAACATACAATATACCTGGAACTTGGGATATGATTCCATATCTATTAAGGGCACTTTGCAAGGAAATATAATATGGAAATGGACTTGTCAAATACCCCACTATGTTCCATAATGTTGCTTTATCTTTTATTGCCCACAAACCTTTTGATATACGCAGTATATGACCTGCATCCATAAGACGTCTCAGAATCTTACTCGAATGCACATTCGTGATGTCCAAACATCTGGACACATCATCTGTGCGCAGAACAGGTAGATTCAATTTCAATATCTTAGCGTAGGCATCTATGAGTTTCATTTTCCACCAGTTTCCAGAGTTTCTATTATCTTCAAACGGATTGCGTC
>Ga0208461_1002696_pt1 | contig 14251 bp, 14 predicted proteins | sample AD_JPNTR4_MetaG_FD_184448 | JGI IMG/M metagenome (GOLD analysis project Ga0208461, IMG submission 184448) | Active sludge microbial communities of municipal wastewater-treating anaerobic digesters from Japan - AD_JPNTR4_MetaG (SPAdes) (version 2) | ecosystem: Engineered > Bioreactor > Anaerobic... | reverse complement strand
TTGGTGCATACAGCGTTGAGCTTGAGGATGGACGTAAGATTACATTCCTCGATACTCCCGGTCACGAGGCATTCACCGCCATGCGCGCCCGTGGAGCAAAGCTTACCGACGTGGCTATTATTGTGGTTGCCGCCGACGATGCGGTGATGCCCCAAACCGTTGAGGCAATCAACCACGCCAGTGCTGCCGGTGTTCCCATTGTTTTTGCCATCAACAAGATTGATAAGCCAACTGCCGACCCCGAGCGTATTAAAGGGGAACTGGCAAACATGAACTACCTGGTTGAGGACTGGGGAGGTAAATACCAGTGCCAGGAAATTTCGGCAAAACAAGGCTTAAATGTCGATAAACTGCTGGAAAAGGTGCTGCTTGAAGCGGAGCTTAAGGACCTGAAGGCTAACCCTAACAGGCGTGCTTCCGGAACCGTTATTGAGTCAGCTCTCGATAAGGGTAGGGGGTATGTTGCTACCGTTCTTGTTCAGAACGGAACCCTACACCAGGGCGATATCATGCTGGCCGGAATATACTATGGTCACGTAAAAGCTATGTTCAATGAACGCGGTCAGCGTATACAGGAAGCAGGCCCAGCTACTCCCGTTCAGGTGATTGGCTTAAACGGCGCCCCACAGGCTGGCGATTACTTTAACATTCTCGACTCCGACCGTGAGGCACGCGAAATTGCCAACAAGCGCGAGCAGCTGGTGCGCATGCAAAGCATGAAAACTAAGAAGCACATCACCCTCGACGAGATTGGTCGCCGTATTGCCATTGGAAACTTCAGGGAGCTTAACCTGGTTGTGAAGGGCGATGTGGACGGTTCAATAGAAGCGCTATCCGACTCCCTGATCAAGCTCTCAACCGAGCAGGTACAGGTTAACGTAATACATAAGGCAGTAGGTCAGATTTCCGAATCGGATATCCTGCTTGCAGCAGCATCAAACGCCATTGTAATTGGCTTCCAGGTTCGTCCATCGGCCGGTGCCCGTAAGCTAGCCGAGAAGGAGGAAATTGATATACGCCTGTACTCCATCATCTACGATGCCATTAACGAGATTAAGGATGCCATTGAGGGCATGCTTGCCCCTGAGATTAAGGAGGAGATTACCGGATCGGCCGAGGTACTTGAAACATTCAAGATTACCAAGGTTGGAACAGTGGCCGGATGTATTGTTCGTGAAGGGAAAATCTCGCGCAGCAATAAGGTTCGTCTTATCCGCGATGGTATTGTAATCTACACCGGCGAACTTGAATCGCTCAAGCGCTTCAAGGACGATGTTCGTGAGGTTTCATCGGGCTTTGAGTGTGGATTAAATATCAAGAACTTTAACGACATCAAGGTTGGCGATATTGTTGAGGGATTCCAGGAGGTTGAGGTTAAACGAAAACTCTAACCATATAAATACATAAGCAGAAAGGGTTGCGTAGCAACCCTTTTTTCGTTTACCTTTTAAACCAACGGAAAGTAGGTTTACCTTTATGGTATTCAGTAAGCAGTAGTTTTTGGCTTTTAGTGTTTGGTGTTTTGTTGATTTAAGACAAATCTGTGTTTGTATTTGCTGTCAACTAACAACAATCAACTATCAACGTAACCTGTCATCCTGAGCGTAGCAAAGGATATCTATTTATATATCGTTTAATAATGTTTCGGTGGAATCTATCACGATATATAGGGACTCAACATGAAAAATCTCTCTAACTAAATGGCAATGACTTTTAATTTCGATTTTCGCAGGGCCAGAAATAAGCAGAAACAACATGCCAATTCATTCAAAAACACGGGATCGTTTAATTGATTCCCCAAATTTTTACATCCCTTCATTCACTTCCCTCCCAAGTAGTCTAATTCTAAATTGCACCTTACTGTTGCTTGTAGTTTCTTTTTGGCTTAACTTAAGGCAAAAATCTTGAGTATGGAGGTTGAAAAGATACTCAGCAAATATCCTAGACGCAAGGATTACCTGCTGGAAATCCTGCACGATATCCAGAACCATAGCACCAAAAATTTCATTCCTGAGGAGGCTGTTCAAAGGGTTGCAGAGCATTTGAATATCAAAAAGGCACAGGTTTATGGGGTTATTGGGTACTACTCCATGTTAAGCATTAAACCGCGCGGAAGGTATGTTATTCGTGTATGTGCTTCGCCCATCTGCAACATGATGGGTAGCTGTAGCCTTTTGGATTACCTTAAACAAAAACTTGATGTTGAGCTGGGCGAAACCTCCGCCGATGGACTTTTTACCCTTGAAACATCGGAGTGCTTAGGCAACTGCGCTGCGGCACCGGCCATGATGGTAAATCAGGAAATGTACGGTAATCTTTCGCCGGGAATGATCGATAGCCTGCTGGAACACTACTCCCGGCAAACCAAATAAAACCGAATGTTATGCTCAAGGAATACCGAATAGCCTTACGGAATTCGGGGCTTATTAACCCTGAAAGTATCGATGAGTTCATTGCAGCCGATGGCTACCAGGCTTTGCGTAAGGCCCTGAAAAGTGAACCCCTTGGAATTTATGAGGAGATTTACGATTCCGGTTTGCGTGGCCGTGGTGGTGCGGGTTTCCCTACCGGGGCAAAGGAAAAAGCTGCTGCCGTAATCTGCTCCGATTGCGAAAAGTATGTGATTTGCAACGCCGATGAGGGCGAGCCTGGTACCTTTAAGGATAGGATTATCATGGAAACCGACCCGCATACGCTTATCGAAGGGTTGGTTATTGCTGCTTACAGCATTGGTGCGCACAGGGGGTTCGTTTATATCAGGGGTGAGTATGAGTTAAGTATCCAAAGGGTTCAGAATGCTATTGAGCAGGCCTATGGCCGTGGGTTTCTGGGCAAGAATATTTTGGGTAGCGGATTCGATTTCGACCTGGAGGTTCGGCGTGGTGCAGGCTCCTACCTTTGCGGTGAGGAGCTAACCCTGATTGAGTCAGTTGAGGGGAAAAGGGGGTACCCGCGTATTAAGCCCCCTTACCCTGCCGAGAAGGGGCTTTGGGGCGCACCTACCCTAATCAACAACGTTGAAACCCTTGCAAACTTCCCGGCAATTATCCTGAATGGGGCAAAGTGGTACCGTTCCATTGGAACCGAAAATTCGCCCGGCACAAAAATTTTTACCATTAGCGGCGATGTTAGTAAGCCCGGATTCTATGAGTTTCCAATGGGAATCACTTTAAGGGAGTTAATCTACGATGTGGCAGGTGGCATTAGGAATGGAAAACCTTTTGGGGCTGCGCTAATAGGCGGCGCAGCTGGCACGTTTGCCTCGGAGCAACACTTAGATGTGCCCATGGGCTACGATAAGCTTCGCGAGGTTGGACTAACCCTTGGCTCGGGTGCTGTAATAGTTATGGATGGCACTCGCAACCTAAACCAAACCATGCTATCAATACTTAAATTCTTTAAGCACGAGAGCTGCGGTAAGTGTATTCCATGTAGGGTGGGAACGGCTCAACTCCACAACACGCTTAAAGAGAGTTTGGCGCAGCAAAACTTCAACAACAACCAAGTTTACCCTGAACTTATAAGGCAAGCCGAGCTGATTGCGCGTACATCGCTTTGTCCGCTTGGCCAATCACCAATTCTCCCCCTAAAAAGTTTATGGGAACACATACTGGTAAAACAAACTGCAAATAAGTAGCCATGGCTAAAGTAAAGATATATATTGATGGGAAAGAGGTGCTGGCAACCGAGGGTGCCAACTTGTTACACCAAGCACGGCTTAACGGTTTCAACATACCCGGCCTATGCTATCACCATAAATTAACACCAACTGGGGCCTGCCGTTTATGTCTGGTTAAGGTTGAGGGACAACGGGGCATGGTTGCATCGTGCACCCTTGCCGTAAAGGAAGGAATGAATATTGTTGCCTTTGACCAGGAACTGGAGGAAACCCGTCGTTTCCTTTTGGACTATTTGGTAAGCGAGCAAAACACCCATTACGATGGCACCTATCCCGATGAGCTCAGGGAGTTAATGCTAAGGTATGGGCTCGATAAGCCAGAAAACCGATTCTTTAAACCGGTTAAGGCTCATGTTGAGTTTAGGGTTGATAGTTCTTCGCCCGTGCTTACCTATGACCCTTCAAAGTGCATAAAGTGCTTTAGGTGCATAAAGGCCTGCGACGAGGTGCAGGGGAAAAATGTGCTGTCGTTCTATGAGCGGGGGTTGAATTCCTTTATAGTTGCAGGCACAGGTGTTTGGGGCGACAGCGAGTGTGATGGCTGTGGCGAGTGCATCCAGCTTTGCCCAACCGGAGCAATAGTGGAAAAACCCAACAGGGAGTTCATCAAAATCGAAAGGGTAGAGCAAAGGGTTCGAACTACTTGCCCCTACTGCGGAGTGGGATGCCAAATTGAGTTGCTTGTCCAGGACGGCAAAATTGTTCGCAGCAATGGCGTTGAAGGCGTTTCGCCAAACGATGGCAGGCTTTGCGTGAAGGGACGCTTTGGCTATGAATTTGTCCATAGCCCCGATAGGCTAACTGTGCCCCTTATCCGCAAAAATGGCGAATTGGTTGAATCATCCTGGGACGAGGCGCTAACCTTAATAGCCCAAAAGTTTGGCGAGATTAAAGAAAAGTATGGCTCCGACTCGTTGGCCGGCTATGCCTCGGCCAAATGCACCAACGAGGATAACTACATCTTTCAGAAATTCATCAGAACTGTTTTTGGAACCAATAATATTGACTACTGCACCAGGCTTTGCCATGCCTCAACGGTTACTGCCATGCTCAAATCCATTGGCGATGGGGCTGGCAGCAACTCAATTGAAGATTTTGAAACCACCGATTGTTTAGTAGTAACTGGAAATAATATTATTGAAACCCACCCAATTACTGCAACCTATGTTAAGCGGGGTGCAGCAAGAGGAATGAAAATCATTGTGATTGATCCCAAATGGACGCCACTTGGTTGCCTACGCCACCATCTGGCTACAGCCCCGTTTGGGAACCGATGTGGCTCTGCTCAACGGAATGGTCAGGGAGATTATTGCTAACAACTGGGTTGACCACAGCTTTATTGAGAGCAGGGTGGAAGGGGGGATGCAAGCCTTCCTTGAGCTAAAGGAGCTGGTTGAAAAGTATACCCCTGAAGTCACGGAAAAAATTACGGGCGTTCCAGCTCAAAAAATCAAAGATGCTGCCCGAATATACGCAACTGCCAAAACCGCAATGGTTGCTACGGGAATGGGCATGAGCCAGCAGGTTACTGGCACTCATAACGTGTTTAGCTTGCTTAACATGATACTCGTAACCGGGAAGATTGGGAAGGATCGATGTGGCATTGACCCACCCCGTGGACAAAATAATGTTCAGGGCGCTACCGATGTGGGATGTCATCCTGCAATGTATCCTGGGTATATTCCGGTTTCGGATGTTGAAAATAGACGTAAGGTGGCTCAGGTTTGGGGTGTGCCTTTCGAAAGGCTTTCCGATAGGCCAGGCCTTACAACCGTTGAAATCATTCAGGCCGCCTACCATGGCAAGATAAAAGGGCTTTACATTATGGGCGAAAACCCCATGATTAGCGATCCCAACCTTAACCATACCGAGGAGGCACTTCAAAAGCTTGATTTTTTGGTGGTACAGGATATTTTCCATACTGAGACTACCCGTTTTGCACATGTTGTACTGCCCGCCTCATCGTGGGCGGAAAAGAACGGAACATTTGTTAACAGCGATAGACGTGTGTTGCGGGTTCGCAAAGCGGTCGATTGTCCGGGCGAAGCCCGTGAGGATTGGCGTATTATCCACGAACTAGCTGCCCGCATGGGCAAGCCCATGCCTAACTACCGCAACGAGGCCGAGATATTCGATGAACTGGCGAGGGTAACCCCAATTATGGCTGGCATCTCGCATGCCCGACTTGAACATCATGGTATCCAGTGGCCTTGCCCCACCCCCGACCATCCCGGTACACCTACCCTATACCTCGATAAATTCAACACGCCCAGCGGCAAGGCTAAACTTTTCCCAGTGGAGCATGTCGATCAAACCGAAAGGGTTACTACCGAGTACCCATTTATACTGAACTCGGGCCGTATTCTTTACCATTACCATACTGGTACCATGAGCCGCAGAAACAAGGCTCTAACAAACTTTACCAACAATCCCTATGTAATTATGCATCCCAACGATGCATCAAAATTGGGGATTAAACATGGTGAGAAGGTAAGGATTACCTCGGTGCGAGGTACTCTGGAAACCCAGGTTCGCATCGCCGATGAGGTGCTTGAGGGAGAACTCTTTATGCCCTGGCATTACACCGAGGCTCAGGTTAACCGCCTTACCCGCGATGAACTTGACCCATACAGTCGCATTGCGCCATTCAAGATTTCGGCCGTTAGGGTTGAGCCGGCGAGCTGAGTAAAAATTCCAAGGGGATACGTAAACGCTTGCTCCATGCCAGTTCACTGTGGTTTTCCCCAGGGAAATACCTGGTTATCCAGCTATGGCTGTTGACCCCTTTATTAACCATAACGCTATCAATTCTTTTCTGAATCTCCGGATACATGGCGTCTAGGGTTTAATCGCCATAGTCAAAATAAATTTTATGGCTATCGGGATTACCTGCAATAAAGGTATTTTCCCGATTAGTGTAAACAGAATATCTTTTATCAATGTGGGGCTTAAGTTCTTTTACAATAAATTTTTAGGTAATTATCGGATTGAGGTTGAAAAGCACCTTCGGTTCTGCCCACTCTTTTTAGCCGAGCAGTAATGGTGTCCTTTTCAGCTTGCGATAGCTTTTCGAATGGTTTTTGTGGGAAGTAGTCCTGGTGCTGGGTTTTACCACCATTCCAAATGCCTACCACAATAAAGTTTTTAACTCTGTTTTCTGCCATCAAAACCGATACCGCATTGTCAACATCCCAAGCCTGCTTGTTCCAAGTAGTGGAGGGATCGTAAAGCATTTACTTATCGTGCATGTAGAGTACTGCATATTTAGTTGAGTCGGAATATCCGCTTGGGAGCCAAATGTCAATATTTCGTGGAGTTACATACTTTGATGTGAATTTTTCAATGCGTTCAATTTTACCGTTCACCACTTGAGGCAAATTAGTTTGTGCCTTAATTTGGGCAGATAGCAATAAAATGATAATGGTTATTTTAAATTTCAAGCGCATGGTATCAATTCCTAAAAAAGGAACATCTTTTTAACTTTAAATTTTATGTTTTTGGGTATAATTTACACAAATGGTGGACTTTCCCGCTGTTTATATTAACATTATGGGAGTGTGATTATGTTCAACTGGTTTGGTTAATTTTTGTTGGTAAGTAACCCCTTAAATTCTTCGTACTCCTTATTATTCGTCTGATTTTTAATGGTTTACGGTTCAAGAACCTCCTTTAACCGTTATTCATTAACCTGTTCACTTATTCAAAACGTAACCCTACATGAAACCCCAAAGGCAGGTGTGTTATAGGTTAGGTTTTGCGAGGGGTTAAAAACGGCTGGTTCAACCCTGAAGGTCAGGTTGTCGTCCACATTCCAGTCGTACAGGTGGCCATCAACGTTGGCATCAATGATGTTCAGCGCATACACTACCGCAAAGCCTAAGGCCGAAAGGTCACGGTTCCGCCGGTAGTTGTCCATGTAGTAGCGGAGTTCTTCCTGAGTACGTGTTCCGTTAAACTCATCAACTGTGGCTGGGTCGCCGTCTATCAGATTAAAAAGAGCCGTTCTGAATCGGTTGTACCCCCTGTTGTTCCAGTCAATAATAAAGTAGAAAGTGGATAACCCCCCGTAGATGATAGGAATTTTCCAGTATGCCCCGTTATAGGCTTGCCCCATGCCAGGCACCAGTGTTGAAAGTATTGATGCAGCGGCGGGGGAGTGTTTGCCTCGGTTGTAAACCAAAACGGCATCGGAAACGCTGGCTAGGTAAAAGGCTGTGGCTGCGGCGTAATATAAGTTTCGGTTTTGCCGGTACTCGGTTGCTTTTATTTTAAATTTTTCGCGGTCTGGGTCGGAGGTTGGAAGGGCAAGGTAAGTCTTTTGCCATTTCTTGTAGTCGCTGTTCATCTGGTAGCCCTGGTATGCCATGGTGCCCATACCCGCGTAGAAAATGGGAATTTTCCAATAATCCCTGTTGTAAACCTGTCCGTAACCAGGTAAAACATGCGAGCCCAGCCAAATACGGGTGGTTATATCGGGCTTTTTTAGCGTTTTGGTATCGCTTGTTTGCGAGTAAACCCTTGGTGCGTTAAGTAAAAGAAAAAAAATTGCAAAGGCCGACAGGCATTTATTGACTTGTCGGCCATTTAGTAAAAAGCAAGTGCCATGCATGGATTCCAACACTAGTATCTACTCCTCAATCTTGATAAACTTTTCAAGAATGGCTTCCAGTTCAGCCTGGTTATTGTAAGAAATAACAATTTTGCCATCGCCCTTGGGACCGGGCTTAACATCGGCGCGGAGTCCCAAGCGGTTGGTAAGATGATCCTTCAGGACTATTTCCTGTTCACCAAGGTTAACCTTTTCCTTTCCATCCTTAGTTTTAGCAGGACTTACGGGAGTTGGATCGTTAGCCATGCGGGCTAGCTCTTCAACCCTACGAACCGATAGCCCTTCGGCAATGGTTTGGTGGTAAATATCGAGCTGTACCTTAGGATCTTCAATGGTAATAAGTGCGCGAGCATGCCCCATGCTAATTAGGTCCTGGCTTATGCCAAGTTGAATTTCGGCTGGAAGTTTAAGCAGGCGCAAGTAGTTGGATATGGTAGCCCTTTTCTTGCCAACCCTCTCGGATAGGGTTTCCTGGGTAAGGTTACACTCCTCAATCAGGCGCTGGTAGCTAATGGCTACCTCAATGGCGTTAAGGTCCTCACGCTGGATGTTTTCAACCAGGGCCATCTCAAGCATACCCTGGTCGTCGGCAGTGCGAATGAATACTGGGATTGTTTTTAGCCCGGCAAGCTTTGCTGCCCTTAGGCGGCGTTCACCCGAAATAAGCTGAAAGCGACCATCTACAGCGCGAACTGTGAGGGGTTGTATAACACCAAGCTTGGATATTGATTCCGCTAGTTCCTTTAGCGCTTCCTCATCGAACTGGGTACGGGGTTGGTAGGGGTTAACGTCGATTTTTTCAATTTCAATCTCGTTAACCAGCTCGCTCACAACCTGTTTTTCGGTTTTAATATCCTGGTTGCGTGTTGGGTCAACCGCATCGTCAATAAGAGCACCTAACCCTTTGCCTAAAGCCATCTTTTTTGACATGGTAAATATTTCCTCCTTCTTATTCCTCTATCTTGCTACTATTGTCAATGCTGGTCATGTTGTTTTTCTGCAGCAGCTCACGAGCCAGGTTCATGTAGTTTAACGATCCGGTAGATGCAGCATCGTACAGAATTACTGGTTTGCCGTAGCTAGGTGCTTCGCTCAGCTTAATGTTGCGCTGGATGATAGTCTCGAACACCATTTGCTGGAAGTGCTTGCGTACCTCATCAACTACTTGGTTCGAAAGGCGAAGCCTAGGATCGTACATGGTTAGCAGGAATCCTTCAATTTGCAGTTCGGTGTTTAAACGGGTTTGAATGATTTTTACGGTATTAAGCAGCTTGCCCAACCCCTCGAGTGCAAAGTACTCGCACTGCACAGGAATAATTACCGAATCGGCAGCAGTGAGTGCGTTTACAGTTATTAGTCCCAACGAGGGCGAGCAATCAATGAAAACAAAGTCGTAATCATCCTTAACCTTTTCAATTACCCCTTTAAGTATCTTTTCCCTATTGGGCATGTTGAGCATTTCAATTTCGGCACCAACCAGGTCGATGTGCGAGGGGATAAGGTCTAACCCCTTAATTTCAGAGTTGAGAACGATATCCTTAGGGTTGATATCATCTATAAGGCACTCGTAGATACTGGTTTTTACGTTGCGCAAATCAAAACCGGTACCCGATGTGGCGTTGGCCTGAGGGTCGGCATCAATCAGGAGTACCTTTTTCTCAAGAACCGCCAAGCTGGCTGCAAGGTTAATAGCTGTGGTGGTTTTACCTACACCACCTTTCTGGTTAGCTAATGCAATTACTTTTGCCATTACTATGTTTTTTTACAAGGGTCAAAAATAAGTTTCCTTTCCTTTTCATTCCACACCCCCATGGATGTGAATATGAACATTTGCCCCGATGTTATTAACAAGTTATTAACAATCGGTTTGTGCAAACGGTAACTGCAAAAATAGAAATTCTTTTATCAAACAAAAACCATTTTCCGGATAAGTGAATGAATTTTAACAGAATGGTTATATTTGCATCGGATTCGATGACTAAATTTCTATACGTTGGAAACAAGTTGGTTTGTAGTGGTAAACCCGCGGGCTGGAGGGGGTAAATCGGTTGTCGATTGGCCTATCATTAGTCGTTTGCTCAACAAGTACGATATTCACTATTCCCATGCCTTTACGGAGTATAAGTACCATGCGGTTGAGCTCACCGTGCAGGCAATAGTAAAGGGCTACCGAAATATTATTGCAGTTGGTGGCGATGGTACCCTGAACGAGGTGGTTAACGGGATTTTTATTCAAAAGACGGTAAGCCCCAGCGATATTACTGTTGGGGTAATAGGTGTTGGTACTGGAAACGATTGGTTTCGGATGTATGAGATTCCACACAACTACGAGGAATGCGTTAGGGCAATAAAGAATAAAAGGGTATTCAAGCAGGATGTAGGTGTGGCCGAGTACTACAAATCGAGCGTTAGGCATACCCGTTACTTCATTAACGCCGCTGGCGTTGGTTTCGATGCCGAGGTGGCTCGCCGGACTAACCGTTTAAAGGATTTGGGGAAACGTGGCGCGTTGCTATACATTCTTAGCCTTATTAAGGCGCTTATCCGGTACCGCTCAACCCGAATAAATGTTAAGGTTGATGGTAAGCACTTTCAGCATACAGTTTTCAGCCTCACCATTGGAATTTGCCGCTTTAACGGCGCTGGAATGATGCAGGTTCCTTTTGCCCTTTCGGACGATGGGCTGTTTGATGTTACCATTATTAAAAAGATAAGCAAGCTTAATGTGGTTGCCAACCTGCCACGGCTTTACAACGGAACCATCCTAAAGCATTCACGTGTTTTAGGCGTGAGGGGGAAAAGCATTGAGATAATGAGTATTCCAGCCGTAGGTCTTGAGGTTGATGGCGAATCGCTTGGTGAAACTCCTCTTAAATTCTCAATTATGCAGCAAGCGCTCTCCGTTATAGTTGGTGAGCAGTTTAACCAGTCCAAGCTAACCGCTAAGAAACAGCCCCAGCTACTTGAACCGGCAGCCAGGTAGGCAATATTTGGCATATACTATCCGTTTAGAATGATATTTAATTAGATTTTAGCCCATAAAACCACCATGCGGTTTGCAACAACAATCATTCTTTGTTTCATTATGGCCATTTCCGTTAATGGTCAGAACGGGGGCTTATCTACCTATCAGTTTCTGAATCTGCCTTACTCTTCGCGCGTTGCTGCCTTTGGTGGTAAGATGGCAGCATCGGATTTGGCCGATATCTCCCTGACTAACCAAAATCCGGCTATGCTCGATTCATCACTGCATAATGCCGTTAGCTTGTTCTACACAAGCTACTACGCCAGCATTAATTTTGCAGCGGTGTCGTACGCCCAGCGATTGAACTCCAGAAGTACGCTTGGCTTTTCAATTTTTGGAATTAACTATGGCCGTTTTGACCAAGCCGATGAATCGGGAGCAATATCGGGCACCTTTGGCGGCAACGATTTTGCTTTGGCGGTAACCTACAGCTACCGTATCGATTCCTGTTTTAATGTAGGGGTAAGCGTTAAACCCATCTACTCGCACTTGGAGCGTTATTACTCCCTGGGGATTTCTACCGATTTTGGTGTACATTACCTTTCAGGCAATAAACTCTTTGCTGCGGGTATTGCGCTTAGGAATGTTGGTGTGATGGTAAAACCTTACACTGCCAATACTTACGAGAACTTACCTTTTGAGGCTGTTGCCGGTTTCAGTAAGAAGTTGGCGCATGCACCTTTCAGGTTTGTTGTAACCATGCAGCACCTGGAGCGTTACGATTTGTATTACAGTTCCCCCATTAACAAAACCGATATTCTTGGCGAAGATGACAAACCGTCGCCCAATGTGGTTGAGCGGGTAGGCCGTGAGTTGATTAGCCATTTGATTGCCGGGATAGAGTTTGTACCCGTGAAAGGCTTTGCCTTACGTCTAGGGTATAACTACCAGCGTCGGAATGAACTTAAGGTGCAGGAGCGAGTTTCAACCGTTGGGTTTAGCTGGGGAGTAAGCCTTAGAATAAAGAAGTTTGATGTTAGCTACAGTAGGGCAACATACCATTTAACCGGCTCTACCAACCATTTTTCAATAACCACCAATCTTCAAAACTGGCTTTAGAGGCCACCCATCAAGTGGAGTTTTTATTACCTTAGCGGGTTCAAAAAATGATCTTACAACCAATGGATAAAAAAATAGTTATTGCTATTGATGGATTCTCGTCGTGTGGGAAAAGCACGTTTGCTAAGGCCATTGCAAAACGTTTAGGATACCTGTACATTGATAGCGGAGCCATGTATCGCGTGGTTACGCTTGAACTGCTCCGCCGGGGGCTTATTAACGATGGCGTGGTGGATACATCAATGCTTCAAAGTATTTTAAAGGAGATAAACATTGGCTTCTCATACGATCCTGTTAAAATGGCTTACCTTACAACCCTGAATGGCGAGGTGGTTGAGGACGAAATTCGGAGTCCGCAGGTTGCTAACCATGTGAGCCTTGTTGCCGCTATACCGGCTGTGCGAACCCGACTAGTGGAGTTGCAAAGGGAACTTGGCAAAAAGAAAGGAATTGTAATGGATGGCCGCGATATTGGTACAGTGGTATTCCCCGATGCTGAGCTGAAAATATTCATGACAGCCGACCCTATTGTTCGTGCCCGGCGCAGGTTAAAGGAGTTGCAGGAAAAGGGTTTGAATGTTACCTTAGACGAGGTGCTTAAAAATATTGAGGAGCGCGATTACATTGACCAGAACCGCGATGTGGCTCCACTCCGCAAAGCCGATGATGCCGTGGTTCTCGATAATACTAACATGACAGTTGAGGAGCAAATGGAGTGGGTGGAGGAAATGGTTAAGCGCCTTACCGTTTAAACCAAATTATAGCTTATCTGTTTAGCAGTATAATACTGAATTTGAATGAGAATTGAGATTGATCCTAATGCCGGTTTCTGTTTTGGTGTAGTAAATGCAATCAAAACAGCCGAAGAGAATCTGAGCAAAGGAATTGAAATCAACTGTCTGGGCGAGATTGTCCATAACGAGATGGAAAATAATCGCCTTAAAGGGATAGGCATGAAAACCGTAAAGCACGACCAGTTGCCCGAGTTGGGAGGGAGGAGTGTCCTAATCCGTGCTCACGGTGAACCACCATCAACCTATGAGTTAGCAAAAAAGTACAACATCAACCTGGTTGATGCTACCTGTCCGGTGGTTCTTAAGCTGCAGGAACGTGTCCGCAAGGCCTGGGAACGCCTTCAACCCCTTGGCGGAACTGTAATTATTTTTGGTAAAAAGGGGCACGCTGAGGTTATCGGCCTATGCGGACAAACTAACAACCAGGCTGTAGTAGTTCAGGATTTGAACGATCTTGACGGGATCGATTTCAGTAAACCTATCGAAATTTTCTCGCAAACCACAAAGGAACCCGAGCACTATAGGGAGATTGTTGAGGAGATAAAGCGCCGGGTAGCTATATACAACACACAGCCCGAAACCCTACTTAAGGTTAATAATACCATTTGCGGACAGGTGTCGAACCGGAAGCCTCACATTAAGGCTTTTGCACAAAAACACGATTTGATGATTTTTGTTAGTGGCACCAACAGCTCAAACGGGAAGATGCTTTTTGAGGCCTGCCTGGAAGTAAACCCCAATAGCCATTTGATTGTGAATTCAGCTGAATTAAAGCCAGAATGGTTAAGTGGTTGCCAGAGTGTAGGTATTAGCGGGGCAACCTCAACCCCACTTTGGCTCATGCAGGAGGTGGCAAGTGCCATTGAGGCAATTGTTAAGGGGAAAGGATAAAGGTTAAAGGATAAAGGTTAAAGGATAAAGGTTAAAGGATAAAGGTTAAAGGATAAAGGGTAAAGGATGTCTAGTCCTGAAATAAGTCTACAGGTTAGAAATAGATTTAAGCGACACACATAAAAACATCATCAGGGGTTTTAAGGCCCAAAGATACATGTAATCTTTTGGAGTTGTAAATACTCACGGCCTGA
>Ga0208461_1002688_pt1 | contig 14277 bp, 18 predicted proteins | sample AD_JPNTR4_MetaG_FD_184448 | JGI IMG/M metagenome (GOLD analysis project Ga0208461, IMG submission 184448) | Active sludge microbial communities of municipal wastewater-treating anaerobic digesters from Japan - AD_JPNTR4_MetaG (SPAdes) (version 2) | ecosystem: Engineered > Bioreactor > Anaerobic... | reverse complement strand
AAAGAAAGATATTTGGTAAATCTTTTTTCTTCATCAATAAAAAAATTATAACTCCTATAGAAATTGTTATAATAATAAGATATTTAAAAATATTTCTAACATCTTCCATATGCATTATCTCTCTTTCATTGAAAAAGTTTTTAAAACCAGGGACTTCAAGATTATCTCTTCTTCCTGTTAGATATTCTGGTATAACTTGAGCTGCATATCTAATAAATTTTGAATCGATATTCAGCTCATATTCTGGTTTAATCCTATCGAATTCATAATAATAATAATTTTTGGAAAAACCTATTATCATAGCAAAGGTGAACAATAGAAAAAGAGGAATCAAAATTGATAAAATAATTTTTCTCATTTTCTAAAAATAAGATTTAAAATGATGGTTAATATTATAGAAATAATTATCATTGATACTATTGGAATATAGATAGTAAAATTTTTTCTCTTTATGATAATATCTCCTGGGAGTTTAAATAGAGGCAATTTGTCAAAAAAATAAAAAATTATACCAATCAATAAAAGAATTATACCAAATATAATAATTATTTTACCAAAATCTTTCATTTTTTATAACTCCATACCTTTCAATTTCTGAAAAAATACAACCACAATACTTTTGTCTGTATAAATCCAATTCAACTATCCTTTTTTTATCCTCAAAATACCTATTTCTTAAATCATAATAAACAAAATTTAAATCATACTCCTTACTTAAAATTTCTCCAATTTTTTTAATTAAACTATGATTTTGATAAATCGAATAAATCATAGTTGTTGTAAAATTATTTATTTTCAGTTCTTTTGCCATCTTTGCTGTTTCGTTCAATCTTAATTGATAACAAAAAATGCACCTATTTTCAATATCCTGACTTACATTAAAAAAATAATCTTTATAATCATACTCTCCAATAATATATTTATAACCTATCCTCTCTACATACTCTTTAAAACTTTTCGATCTCTGTTCATACTCTTTATATGGATGTATATTTGGATTATAAAAATAGAGAAAAAGTTCAAATTTTTCTTTAAAAAAATCAATAACTGAAACTGAACAAGGAGCACAGCAGGTGTGAAGTAAAAGTTTTTCCATCCTAAAAAAGTCTTCTTTTTTTCATTTCAAGATATTTGTGTGCATTTTCGGTTGCAACTCTCCCCCTTGGAGTTCTTTCAATGAAGTTGATTTGGAGAAGATATGGTTCATATATATCTTCAATTGTATCTCTATCCTCATCAAGAATTGCAGAAAGTGTATCAATTCCAGTTGGTCCCCCATTGAATTTTTCTACTAAAATTCTAACCAACTTTCTATCCTGTGAATTTAATCCATACTCATCTATACCAAGAGATTTAAATGTCTCTTTAAGAATATTTGTATCAATTCTTCCTCTATTTTTAATTTCAGAAAAATCTCTAACTCTCTTTAGAATTCTTATTGCTACTCTCGGTGTTCCTCTTGATCTTTTTGCTATCTCTTTTGCACATTCCTCATCAATATCAATTTTCATATATTTTGCTGCTCTATAAATAATTTTAATGAGAGAGTCAATATTATAAAAATCGAGTTTAAAAACAATTCCAAATCTTTCTCTTAAAGGTGATGTTAACATTCCAGCTCTTGTAGTTGAACCTATCAATGTGAATGGTTCAAGATTTATTGTTAAAGTTTTCGCAGATGGACCTTTGCCATATACAATGTGTAATTTAAAATCTTCCATAGCAGGATACAATGTCTCTTCTACACTGTGAGGAATTCTATGAATCTCATCAATAAAAAATATTGAACCTTTATTCAAAGATGTTAGAATTGCAGCAATATCACCTGGTTTTTCCAATGCAGGCCCAGTTATCTGTTTTAAATCCTTATTCATCTCTTTTGCAATAACATAAGCAAGGGTTGTCTTACCAATCCCTGGAGGACCATAAAGAAGAATATGATCAAGTGCCTCGTCCCTCTTTTTTGCAGCATCAAGAAATACCTTTAAATTTTCAATAACTTTTTCCTGTCCAATGTATTCAGATAGTGATTCTGGTCTGAGTTTAAAATCTTTTAAATCTTCACTCATTTTTTAAAATCCTTAATGCTTTTTTTACATAATCTTCAATCGAAATTTTTTCTTTATCATCTATTTTTTTCAATGTCTCAAATATATCATCTTTTTCAAAACCTAAAGATAAAAGAATTTTAATTAAATCCTTTGTTTTGTTATCACTTATTGATATCTCTTCTCTCTCTTTTGATAAATATTTATAGATATCATCTAAAACTTTTTTTCTTACTCCTTTTACAAGAAGTATCTCACCTTTTGCTATTTTGTTTTCAATCTCCTCTAATTTGTAAGTTTTTAAAATCTGAATAATTGATTTAGGACCAACTTGTGGAATCTTTAATAGTTTTTCAAAAAACTCAACCTCTTCATAACTGTTAAAGCCATATAAACTATTTTCTTTTTCAGAAATAATCTGATAAATATATACCTCTTTTTCTATATTTTCTGGGTAAGGAGTTATAACTTTAAAACCTATTCCTGAGGTAGTTAAAAAAATTACACAATCGTTGAACTTTTTTAAAACTTTACCATTAAGATAGGATATCACTTTTTATATTAAATGAATTTAAATTGATGAAGGATGTTGCAAGAGCAATGGCATCGACAGTGTCGTCTTCTTCTAAATCAACATTGTAAAGAATTTTTGCCATTTTTTTCATATTTTCTTTATTTGACTTACCATAGCCCGTAAAATTTATTTTTACACTTGAAGGAGAAAGCTCAAATAATTTAGATTTATTTATATATGATAGTAAAATTATAACTCCTCTAACTTCTCCGATCTTGATTGCTGTTTTTACATTTTTCTTAAAAAATAGTTTTTCAATTACTGTTATTTCTGGTTTGTGTTTTTTATAAATATTATCAAGTTCATTGAATATTATATTTAATCTTTCTCCTTCTATATTTTCTTTTGAAGTTTCAATTAAACCATAATCTAAGAGTTTTATCTCTTTTTCATATTCTAAAACTGCATAACCGAGATTTGATAGACCTGGATCAATTCCAAAAACATACATTACTTCAAAGATAAAGCTATTCTTTCCATCTCTTCATCTGAAATTTCGAAGTTAGCATAAACTTTTTGAACATCGTCATGATCATCCAAATCATTGATAAGCTTTAATAACTGTTCTGCTTTTTCGCCTTCAACTTTGACACTATTTTTTGGAATCATTGTGAATTCTGAATAAATAATTTTTATTCCATTTTCTTCAAGTTTAGTTTTAATTTTAAACAGATCAACAGGAGAGGTGTATACATAGAAATCTTCTCCATCTCTTTTCACATCTTCTGCACCAGCATCTGCTGCAATTAATAAAACTTCATCATCAGATAAAGTTCCTGGATCTACCTTTATTTCTCCTTTTTTCTCAAACATCCATGATACACACCCAGTTTCTCCTATACTACCACCATGCTCAGAAAAAATTTTCCTCATTTCCGATGAAGTTCTATTTTTATTATCAGTTGTAACTTCTACATATAAAGCTACGCCTCCTGGACCATATCCCTCATAGACAACCTCTTCAAATTTTTCTCCTTCTAACTCTCCTGTTCCTCTTAGTATTGCTTTTTTAATATTATCAGAAGGCATATTTGCTTCTTTTGCTTTATCAATTGCAAGTCTAAGTCTTGGATTCATTTCAGGATCTCCTCCACCTTGTTTTGCAGCAATTGTTATCTCTCTTATTAATTTGGAAAATATTTTTCCTCTTTTTTTATCAGCAACACTTTTTTTGCCTTGTATATTATGCCATTTTGAATGTCCTGACATTTGTTACCTCCTTTTATTAATTATATCAACAAACATTTGATGAATTCTTAGATCATCTGTTAACTCAGGATGAAAAGATGCTCCAAGAATATTTCCCTGTTTGATAAAAACAGGTCCTTCATCAACTTCAGCGAGAACTTCAACACTATCTCCAATCTCTTTTACAACAGGTGCCCTTATAAAAATAGCTTTATAAGGAAATTCAAAATTCTTTATCTTTAAATCAATTTCCATACTATTAATTTGAGTTCCAAAAGCATTTCTTTTTATAGTAATATCAAAAATACCTAACAGGGGTTGATCATTTTCCTGATAAATTCTTTTTGATAAAAGTATAAAACCAGCGCAAGTTCCAAAAACTGGAAAACCATCTGAAATCATATTTTTTAATGGATTGAGTAAGTCATATCTCTCAAGAAGTTTTCCTATTGTTGTAGATTCACCACCAGGTATTATTAAACCATCTATTTTTATCAAATCATCTTTTTTCTTTACCTCAAGACCATTAACTCCAGGAATTTTATTTAACATATTTATATGTTCAATAAATGAACCTTGTAATGATAGAACTCCAACTTGCATTAGTTTCCTCTTGTTTGAAGTTTTTCTTCATCAGATAGAGCTTTTATATCTATACCTTGCATTGGCTCTCCAAGGTCTTTTGAGATTTCAGAAAGAATCTTTGGATCATCAAAATAGGTAACAGCATCTACTATTGCTCTTGCTCTTTTTTCAGGATTATTTGACTTAAATATTCCTGAACCAACAAAAACTCCATCAGCCCCGAGTTGCATCATCAATGCAGCATCTGCTGGAGTTGCTATTCCTCCTGCTGCAAAATTCACAACTGGTAATTTCCCAAGATTTCTAACTTCAAGAATAAGCTCAAAGGGTGCATTAATATTTTTTGCTTCATTATATAATTCGTCTTCTGACATTGATACGATCTTTCTAATTTCATCCATAATTTTTCTCATATGTCTTACTGCTTCAACTATATTTCCGGTTCCTGCTTCTCCTTTTGTTCTAATCATACTCGCACCCTCATTAATTCTTCTTAAAGCTTCTCCAAGATCTCTTGCTCCACAAACAAATGGTACTTTAAATTTCCATTTATCAATATGGTGCTCTTCATCAGCTGGTGTTAGAACTTCACTTTCATCGATGAAATCAACTTCCATTGCCTCTAATATTTGAGCTTCAACAAAATGACCAATTCTAACTTTTGCCATTACTGGAATTGTTACTGCCTTTTTTATTTTCTCAATAACAACTGGATCTGCCATTCTTGCAACTCCACCTTCTTTTCTTATATCTGCAGGTACTCTTTCAAGAGCCATAACTGCGACAGCACCAGCTTGTTCAGCAATAACTGCCTGTTCTTCATTAGTAACATCCATAATAACTCCGCCTTTAAGCATCTGAGCTAATCCTCTTTTTATCTTAACTGTTCCATATTCTCTCATATAAAAACCTCCAAAACTATTTTATCATCTAATACAAATAGGGTCAATAATTTTTTTCTTTTTTATTAACTTTTATTTTCAGTCATTAAAATTCAATCGTTTTCATAGATTTAAAAGTTCTTTATTTTCTAATATAATAAAAAATTTTTTTTATAAAGAATTTCAGAAAATTCTATTAAATAAATGCCTAATCTTTATAAATGACTATATATTATTTTTCTTCAAAAGGATTCTATCTACAAAAAGTTCTTTCAAGAATAATAATTATTATAAATAGTAATTTAACTTCCATTTATATATAGGAATTATATAGTCATAAACTTCTGTTAAAGGAGAAGGTAGTAGAATAAAATAATATTCAATTTTGAGAAGTTGTGGGTAAACAAAAAGTTTTGAGAAAGTTTATTTAGTTGGATCATCTACTCTTCCTAAGAACAAAATGTTTCCAGTATCTTTTTGCTGAATAATAAATATGAATGGATGATCAGCATTAAATATATTTTTTGGCATTATAGATGTTAGTTCCATTACAACTCCAGTTGCTGCAGCAGCTTCAGTCCCTTCTTCATCAATTTTAACATATGCTTGATGGATTACCTCCTTTATGTAAAGCGATTTTGTTCCATCCATTCTAGAAAAATCTGCATCCATTTCAAAAGCAGTAGGCATTCCCATATCACTCAATATCTCTTTCATAAAATATTTTGTATCAAATTCAAATTTTGGAAGATAGATTCCATCTAAAGTTTCTTCTTTCATTTGGCTTTTCCACTCTTTGAGTTTTTTAATTGTTAAAGGTTGTATGTTTTCAATATTATCTTTTGGAAGTAGTATCAACATAGAAATTTTTTCTCCTCTATAAGGAAGCTCCAAAATTTGTAAATCTTCTAAATCAGCATAATTAAATTTTGCTTTTTCTGGCTTCATATACATCATCGGAACCTTCACAATATTTGTAGGTGTTATTTTGAAATCTACCTCTTCTGTATTTTTTGGATTAAATTCCCACTGCCAAGTCCCTTTAAAATATATTGCATTAGTTAAAACTAATCTTGTTAAAGAATCGAGCACTCCTTTTGGAATTAAATCTTTGATTTTTCCATTTGTCTGTTCCTCAATAAAACTGTTAATTGTTTGTCTGGATTTTTCTGCTTCTTTAACAAAATCTAAATTTGAAGCTTTTCCACCATAGTATTTTTCGACAATATTAATGTAATCTTCAAGAAAAGGATAATCTTTTTGTATCCATAGAGCATTTCCAGTTCTCAATTCATAATCTTCTTCGTTCTTGTTAATTTCATTATAAATTCTGGCAAAATTTGGTCTTAATATACTATCTTCTGGAAAATGAAAAACAGATTTTATTTCATCTTTTGTCTCTCCTTTTGCGCCTTCATAAGTCATTCCTAAAGCAGCAAAAATGCTATAAGGAGAATAAAAAATATTTTCTTTTCCATTTTTACTTAATTTGGTATAAAGTTCTAATGCAAATTGATTGTTGGCATCTACAACTTCTTGGACTCCCTCATGAGACCAATTAGTTTCATCAGATTTTGGCGGTTGTTTTGGATTATAAGGATGAAGAAAAAATATAGTTGCAGTAGCTGCTACTGTTAGTGGTATTAATATTACTCCAATTAATGCTAATGTTTTTTTATTCATCTTCCACCTCTTACTATAATAAACATAATTCTATTGAAAAAGTTTCAATTCAATAAATAAAATTATTTAGAAAAAGTTTCTGTTTGAGATTAGATAATAAAATTTTTATTTTTTTTTAAAATATTACAACATCGAAATCAAAATCCTGAATTAAATAAATACATTTTGTTTAAATTTTTTATTTTTATCTCGAAAGAGTTAATCTTTAACTTAAAACTTTAACTTAAAATAAGTTTTAATTTTATTATTTTTCCTTTAGGATTTTTAGGACATTATAATCAAAATGTTTCTATTAACTTAATCCATCACAATTTTTATATTAATTTTATTCATTATAATTTCCTACTGGCATAATATAGATAGGATCCTCATTTGTTAGTAAAATAATTGATTTTTTTATTTTTAAATCATCAAAAGCCCCCACAGCAACTGTTCCTAAATTCAATGCAGTAGCCATTAAATAGATATTTTGAGAAGAGTGTCCTGCTTCATTGTAAACATACCTAATGCCTCTTTCACCATATCTTCTTTTTGTAATATTAAAATCAGCACAAATAAATATTAAAATTGAAGATCTTTTTATACAATCTTGATTAAAAGAAGCTTCATAAATTTCATTTAATATATCCTTATTAAAAATTTTTATTAATTTATTTTGATTATATTCATATTTATACAAACCAATATCCAAATCTATAACATTTTTCGAAAATAGATAAAATTTTAAAGGATATAATCCTCCAGCAGAAGGAACTGATTTAGCAGACCATAAAAGATATGATACTTCTTTTAAAGTTAAGGGTATTTTTTTGTAATCTCTTACTGATTTCCTATTTTTTATTGATTTAAAAATTGAGTAATTGATATCTTCTAATTCTGGTAACAGAATTTCATCCATCTATTTAAGATAAAAATATAAATATATTTCACTTTCTCTTTTCATTTCATCCACTGTTTTTATATGAAAGGATTCATTTTTAAAACTAAGGTTAAAACCATCAAGAATCACAAAACCATAAATTTCTAAGTTAACATTTTTATCCTCAAATTCAACTATTATATTTCCATTAGAAGATTTATAATTTTTATTTTCAATTTTCAATGGAAGGTCCTTAATAAAGATGACAGAATCCTCTATTATTTTTACTATCTCTCCAAAATATTTTTGTGTCTCTTCTGGTAAATCATTGTTGTTATAAACATATTTCGAATCAACTTTGTTTATAACAATTTCCTTATTCAAAATTTTTGAATTCACCTTTATTATGTTGTTATTAAAATCAAAAAAAGCATTAAAACTTATATTTTCACTATCAATCTTACCAGAAAAATCAACATAATAACTTTTTAAATTTTCAAGTTCAATCAATAATTTTTGATTTATCTCTTCAATTCCCTCATCTATGTTTCTAATTTTTATGACAATTTCATTTAAATTATTAATATCAAATGTCTCTTGATATGGAAAGTAGTTATCTTTAAAAACTCTAATTAAATACTCCTGTTTTTTTAAATTTAAAACTAACTCTTCACCATTTTCTATTTTCTTGTCAAGATATCCAACAATCGAAATTTCATAATCATCTAACTTAACATTATTTGAATCTACAATTTCAATTTTAACTTTTTTATAATTTGAGCAGGAAAGAGACAGAAAAACTATTATAGATAAAATAAAAAAATAGGTTAATCTTCTAAATCCATTACTTTTGAATCTATCCATATATTTTCAAGATTATAAAACATTCTTTTAATATTATTGAAAATATGAATTACAATGTCACCATAATCCATAACAACCCAACTACCCTTATCTTCTCCATCAATTTTATTTGGTTTTCTTTTAAACTCACTTTTCAATTTTGTATAAATATTATCAACAACTGCTCGAGCTTGAATATCACTATCAACAGAGCAGATAAAAAGATAATCAAAAAGATATGTATTTTTCCTTACATCAAGACACAAAATTTCATCTCCCTTTTTCTCTTTTATTGATTCATAGATTGATTTTAAAACTCTATTTTGTTTTGTTCTTCCCATGGATCTTCTTCTTTATAAAGTTCGTTTTTATAAATATAATCTTCCACCTCCTTAGGAACTAAATATTTTATTGGTTCATTTTTTATAATCCTCTCTCTAATCATTGTTGATGAAATAGAAAGTTCAGGAACTTGTATTGGAAAAACTCTTGTTTCACAATCCAAACATATTTTTTTCAATTTATCATTCAATTTTTTTAAATTATATCCAGGTCTTGTGGCAGCAATAAAATAGCACATTGAAAGAAGTTCTTTTGGATTTTTCCATGTAAGAATACTAAGAACAGCATCAGCACCAGTTATAAAAAATATATTATATTTATCCTCTGGGTAAATTTTTCTTAGTTCAACTATAGTATCATATGTATAACATTTACCCTTTTTATCAATTTCTATTCTTGAAACAAAAAAATGTGGGTTAGAAGTTGTAGCAAGAAGAGTCATAACAAACCTTCTTTCTGGATCAAGGAGTTTAATTTTTTTTCTATAGCCAGGAATCCCAACAGGAACAAATATAACTTTAGATAAAGAAAATTTGACCCTTGCTTCCTCTGCTATTACAAGATGCCCAATATGTATTGGATTAAAAGAACCACCCATAATTCCGATAGATTCTTTACTCATAATATTTAAATTCAACTCCTTCAATTATAACTATATCACCATTTTTAATTCCTTTTTCTTTTAACATCTTCTCAACATCGAATTCTTTTGATATTTTTTGAAGTTTTTCAACACCATATCTCGAATCAAGGTCTAAACCTTTTATCAATCTCCCAAGTTTTTCATTTTCAATAATAAATTTATTTCCTTCTTTTTTAATTATCAATTCCTTATTTTTTTTCTCTTCAATTTTATATCTCTTTGGAATGGATATTTTCTGAGTTTCTCTTTTAATATCAATATTTTTTAACTTTTCAAACAACTTATCAATATTGATATCTTTTAATGCTGAAACTTTTATGAAATCAATATTTTTATCTTTGAAATATTTTTCAATCTCTTCCATATTCTGTGTTTCTAAATCTATTTTATTCAAAATTACAAAATAATATTTATTCAAAATCTCTTTATCATAATTTGCAATCTCATTGATTAAACTTTCAAACTGCTTTATAGCTGATTCTGCATCAATAGAAATATCAATAACAAAAATAAGAAAATATGTTCTTTGGATGTGCCTTAAAAATTCTAAACCAAGACCTTTACCTAATGATGCACCATCTATTATTCCGGGTATATCAACAATTGTTATGCTTCTTTTATCATCTATTCTCACCTCACCAATCACAGGTGTTAAAGTTGTAAATGGATATGGTTCTATTTTAGGTTTAGCATTACTGACTTTAGTTAAAATTGTTGATTTACCAGCATTTGGATAACCTACAAGAGCTCCATCACCTATTATTTTTAATTCTAAGATAACTCTTCTCTCTTCACCCTTTTCTCCAAGTTCTCTAATTCTTGGAGCTCTATCTGTTGGAGTTTTAAAACTACTGTTACCTCTTCCTCCTCTACCACCTTTACAGAGAATAAACTCTTCATTATCTTCAGTTAAATCACATATCAATTCTTTAGTTTCACAATCCCAAACTAAAATCCCAGGTGGAACTTCTATATATAAATTTTTTCCATCTTTCCCTTTTTTATTATCTCCTTCACCATTTTTCCCATCTTCTGCTTTAAATATGTTATTATATTTAAATTTTGTGAGAGTGTTCAAATTTCTATTTACTTTTAGAATTATATTTCCACCTTTGCCACCATCACCACCTGATGGACCACCCATAGGTACATATTTTTCTCTTCTAAAGGCTATAATTCCATCTCCTCCATCCCCAGCTTTACAATAAATTTCTGCTAAATCAAAAGAATATTTTTTATTATAGTTTTTGAGAGTATACACTTACTCTTTTTTTCCCTCTATAATTTTCAAATTTTATATAACCTTCAGTTAGTGAAAATATTGTATAATCATTACCCATTGATGTATTAATACCTGGATGAATTTTTGTTCCTCTTTGTCTAACAATAATATAACCAGGTTTTACAAATTCTCCTTCAAAAGTTTTAACTCCTAAATATTTAGGATTTGAATCTCTTCCGTTTTTAGCTTTTCCACCACCTTTTTTACGACCCATATTGACCTCCTAACTCAATTTTTTCAACTTTTAAAATCGTTTTTGGTTGTCTATGACCAAGCATTCTTTTGTGAGTTGTCTTTGCATGATAAAAAAACACTTTAATCTTTTTCTCTCTTATCTGATTGGATATTTTACATAAAACTTTTGCATCTTTTAAATATGGTCTGCCCAAGGAAATATCACCATCATTTTTTAAAAAAAGAACATTATTTATTGTAAAATCACTGCCGATATCTCCTTTTATTTTTTCTACTCTAATTGTATCTCCTTCTTTTACTAAATATTGTTTTCCACCAACTTCTACAATAGCTAACATTTTCTACCTCCTAAAGAAAATTCTTTTAAACTAAAAATTTATATCAGAAAAATAATATAAATTCAAGATAAAATATTAACATAATTTATCACAACATTCAATCACTTGTATAAATTTAGAAATTTTATTCAAAAACTAAATTCATCAAATATTTTTTATAAAATTTTAGTTATTTTATTATTATACTATTACAATCTATTATAGAGAATAAAATGTTTGTTTAATAATTATAGTTATTTAACCATAATTTAAAAGGAAATGTAAAAAATACATTATGGACAGGAAGGTAAAGTATGACGCCCGTTTCCACAATAACTATCTCCTCTCGGATCCTGGATAAAATAACAACCGTATAGATATGGATCCTTAAAGGTTCCTTTTTGTATTAATTCAAAATCTAAATGAGATCTTTCACAATTATGTTTATTGAGATTGCTGAAAAACCCTCTATTTTTTCATTCCTGTCCTTGCGAAAGCGAAAAAAATGGGAGTCCAGTGTTTTCATTTTGTCATTCCAGTATAAACGGGAATCCAATATTTTCATTTTGTCATTCCCGTGAAAACGGGAATCCAATATTTTCATTTTGTCATTCCCGTGAAAACGGAAATCTAATATTTTCATTTTGTCATTCCCGTGGAAACGGGAATCCAATATTTTCATTTTGTCATTCCCGTGAAAACGCTTCTATTTTGTCATTCCCGTGTAAACGGGAATCCAGTTTTTTATCTGTAATTTCTCTATTTTGTCATTCCCGTGAAAACGGGAATCCAATATTTTCATTTTGTCATTCCCGTGAAAACGCTTCTATTTTGTCATTCTCGTGTAAACGGGAATCCAGTTTTTTATCTGTAATTTCTCTATTTTGTCATTCCCGTGAAAACGCTTCTATTTTGTCATTCCCGTGAAAACGGGAATCCATTTTTTTATCTGTAGTTCCTTTATTTTGTTATTCCCGTGAAAACGCTTCTATTTTGTCATTCCCGTGAAAACGGGAATCCAGTATTTTTATTAGTAATATAGATTCCTGCTTCATTAGGAACGACTTATTTGTATAATGTTTCCAGAGACCTCTGTTATTACATAAATCTATACCTTATATAACTTTCCTTCCTAAATTAAAATCTTTCATCACTATATTATTAGCAGATTTTAGTGTATAGGGAAATTGTCTCTTTGTACACTCTTAATAAATAGAATTTAAATTTTAAAAGTTTTTTATGGAATCAATAGCTTATAACACATAATTATGAAATAGTCTTTAGTTAAAAGAGTCGCATATATTTTATTATCAATAAATTCTATTGGTCTTACATTAATTGGTAAGTAAAAAGAGTAAAGTTTATTTTTATCCAATAACATATACTTAAAAACATCTTTTTTAAAATCTTCATCACTTCTTGACAGGTTTATAAAAAACATGCCATTTTCATTAATATCACTTACATATATATTATCTCCCTCTATATAATCAATATCTAATTCATCTCTTTTTGCCCATTTTCCCCTTACTATATTAATTGAATCTAAATATTTATACTCAAAATTATTGATCATGAATTTTTGTATCTGTATTATAGCTCTATCACCTTTTATACTTTGTGATTTTTCTTTTGGTATGGCTTTAGTCATATAAAAATAACCATTTTTATCAATTAAATTATAAATTGGAACCTCAAAATATCCTGAAAATTTCTCAATTAAATTTCCATTTTGATCAAAAAAAAGTGTAACTTTAAATTGATTATAAACCTGCCACATTGGGATAGTTTTTGTAGGGTCTTCTGGATTTGGAATTTGTGTCTCCATCTTTTCAGCAACTTCAAGAACTGTATAGAAATTACCATTTGGCAATACACAAAAACTATATGCATTTATATCTATTGGCTCTCTTAGTTGATATTCTTCAATTATATCTTTTATTGGATCAAAGGAAAATATAATTTCACCATCTTTTAATATCTTTACAAAACCTCTTTCCTCACCTTTTGAAATATAGAAGTTTTCATCTTTATCTAATCCTTCAAGAGTTCCATATAAATTCAAAACTTTTTTAAATCCATCTCTTGTAAAAATTTTAATTTTTCCTCTATCTTCTAATATTATTGTTTCATCTTCTGTAATGAATCTTCTATAAGGTTCCTCTGCTCCAATTGGCATACCAGGTCCATGAGGAGAACCAAGATATTCACTCTTTCCACCAATCTCATAATCTTTATCACCCCATTTTATCTTTAACACTACCTCACTATCTATATCAATATCTATTGGTTCTACATCAATTATTTTCTTTGGATCTTTTAAACTCTCTTCATCAATCTCTAATCCCCATGGTCTAATTGGTTTCTCTTGTGATACTATAGGATTTTCTTTCTCTTTGTTATATATTTTATAAAAGGTGAAAAGAGAAAGAGAAATACTTATAATAATTAAAGTTATTAAAAAAATTTTTCTTTTCATAAATTTCCTCCTAAAAATCTTTTCATTCTTTATCTTATTTTTTAGATTTTTTATTTAACTTTTTGTTTCCTCTTTTCTTTTTAATAATATCATAAGTAAAATTAAAATCTTCTATTATATATTGTTATTAAATTTTAGTGTACAAGGAGACAGGCTCCTTGTACACTACTTTCCTATATAGTTTTGAACACTTCTGTAACTTCTTCAATTGTGTAATTCAAATTTTTAATATTTTTATATATATCATCTAAATTAACTTCTCTATTTTTGGATTTCATAAAATCTTTTATGATTTTCAAAATTATTTCTAAAAATTTATCCTTACCTAAGTTTGTTATTTTTTCAAGAAAGATTCCAA
>Ga0208461_1002687_pt1 | contig 14280 bp, 12 predicted proteins | sample AD_JPNTR4_MetaG_FD_184448 | JGI IMG/M metagenome (GOLD analysis project Ga0208461, IMG submission 184448) | Active sludge microbial communities of municipal wastewater-treating anaerobic digesters from Japan - AD_JPNTR4_MetaG (SPAdes) (version 2) | ecosystem: Engineered > Bioreactor > Anaerobic... | reverse complement strand
CAGGTCCTCCCGAACGAACCCGCCCGTCTCCAACGACAAACCGACGCCTGCCGGAGCCCGGCCGGATGGCCAAGCTTTGCCCTTTAGACCGCCCCGCCCTCCCCCCTCGCGCTTCCCAGCATCTCGACCCCCTTGATTTGGAACCGCCGTGCACGTCTTACAAGGTTGACGTTCATCCTGTTTTATTATACCCTCACCGGCAAGGAGATTAGGGTCATGACACTCAACATAATGATTGCCGCAGTCTGCGCGGCGTGCGCATGCGCCGTGAAGGCTGCTGTTTTTACGTGGGACGGCGGAGGCGCCGACAACAACTGGCAAACCGCCGCCAACTGGATCGGCGATGCCGCGCCTGACAGCGACGGCACCGCTTCGCTGGTTTTTGCGGGCAGTGCAGCGAAAACGACCGCCAACGACTTTCCTGCCGGTACCGCCTTTGCCGGTCTTGCGCTCAATAACACCGCCGCGTTCACTCTCGCGGGCAACGGCATCACACTGACGGGCCCGCTGACTGCGGCGGCCACTGAAACCGCGATCACGGACACGCTCTCGTTGCCGATCACGCTGGGCACCGATCTGGCGATCACGGTCGACAGCAACCACGCCATCACCTCCAGCGGTGTCATCAGCGGCCCCTACGGTCTGACCAAAACCGGCAATGGCAATCTGACTCTCGACGGTCTCAACACCTATACCGGCCCGACGTTTCTTAGAGGCGGTGGGCGCGTCTATGTCAATTCGCTCAAGAATCTGGGCGAAGCGTGCGCCCTCGGTGCGCCGACCTCGCGCGATGCCGGCATGATCCGCATGGGCAGTATCGTCGAATACAGGGGCGGGAACAGTGAAACGGACCGCGATTTATGGATAGAAAACAACGTCCAATTTTTCATCTCCGGCAGCGGGGATCTTACCCTCAACGGCGGCATCGGCGGCCCCGGTACGCCTTCCATTCGCGGTTCACGTACACTCGTCATTAACGGTCCAGTCACCAACACTTCCGGCTTTAGCCGTACCGACACTGGAACCGTGTATCTCAATGATCCCGCCAACACGTTTCCCGGTAATCTGAACATTTCGGACGGCACGATCATCGCAGTCACGCTGGCGGATTCGGGAACCGCCTGTTCCATCGGCAAAGGCAGCATGATCACTTTCGGCCAAACCGGTTGGGAGACCACCGGCCGTCTGCGCTACATCGGCAATACAGATGTCTCGTGTAACCGTAGCCTCCGTTTTCAATCTTCACAACTTTCGCACGGCGGTCAGATTGAAAACGCCACAGCCGGGACCACGATCACTTTTAACGGCGAGGTCTCGACCATCGTCGGAACCAAGGCGACCGTCGACACCGCGATCCCGATCTGGCTCACCGGTGTGGGAGACGGCGTGATCGCCTCGGACCTTCCGGCCGGATTGCGCGTCATCAAGCAGGGGTCCGGCACCTGGCGACTCGCAGGCGCAAACGTCCATACCGGTGCGACCAGCATCACGGCGGGCACCCTCCTGATTGACGGCTCCACCGCAGCCGCCAGCGCGGTCAGTGTTTCGTCCGGTGCCACGCTCGGCGGCACCGGCACCGTGCACGGTGCGGTCTCGGTCGCGGCCGGCGGCATCCTCGCCCCCGGCCAGCAGAACGCCATCGGCACGCTCACACTCGCATCGGCGCAACTGGATGGCGCCACACTCGTCTTCGACCTGCAAGACCCTGCGGACGGCCCCTCCGACAAGCTGATTGTGACCGGTGCCTTCAACACCGCCGCGCCCACCACCCTTGTACTGAATATGCCCGCCGAAGGCCTGCCTGCCGGCATCTACACGCTGGCCACCTACGCCTCACGTTCAGGTATCTTCGCGCTGCAGGAGGCGTATCCCCATATGATTCTGACGGTCGGTGCCACTGCTTTGACGCTCACCGTGGTGCCTGCCGGCTCAGCCACCGACATCATCTGGACCGGAGCCGCATCCAGCCTATGGGATTTCACATCTGATAACTGGGCACCCGAAGGCTTGCGTTATGCGGATGGGCTCAACGTGATTTTCGACGATTCGGGCATCGCGGACGCCCCTATCACTCTTTCAGCACCCGTCGCGCCCAACTCCGTCACCGTCAATACCACCCACAACGCCTACACGCTGAATGCAGAAGGCAGCGTCGGTCTGTCCGGTGATGCCATGCTTGTGAAACGTGGCCCCGCCACACTCATACTGGAGGGCACCCATACCTACAGCGGTGCCACTACGGTGGAGGAAGGCACGCTTCATCTGAAGGGCTCGCTCGGAGCCTCCTCGATGACCATCGGTAAGAACGCCGTGCTCCAGCAAGATGCGGACTCGGTCATTGCGGGTGATATGGCTTCGCTGATCGTGCAGGGCAAAGCTTGGTTACGCGGCGCCAATACCTACGGCGGCGAGACCATCGCCGGTGTCGCAGGCGAGCATGATCATGACATCACGGTCTGCCATAACCTCGCGCTGGGCTCCACAGAGGCTGGCACCACAGTGGTCGGCGGGCATGATTCTTATCACAATCGTGTGACGCTCGCCCCTGGCATCACCGTCACCGGCGAGACACTCACCCTGACAGGCAACGGACGGTCCTCGCTGGCTTTCACGAACGCGGCCGGGACTGCCACGTGGGACGGCGACATCGTGACCACCCCCGGTTCGCGCGCTTTCATCAACTGCAATCAGCGGGACGGCAACCTGATCATCGGAACGCCTGGTACCGAGGCCGTCATCCGCGGCGATGCCGATATCCAGTTCCGCGAACTGGGCACCATTGTTTGTAACAGCCGCATCAATCTGCCCGGCCGTACGGTGGCGCGTAATAATAGCGGCATTCTCTTGCTCAACTCCACCAACAACGTGATGGCCACTTTCCAGATCGCCGAGGGCACGTTGCGACTCGGCGCGGACAATATCTTGCCGCAGACCGTCACGGTGAGTATGGGCAAGAGCGACAACAATCTGTCGAACAAGGCCTACTTGGATCTGAACGGGCACACACAAATCATCTCACGTTTCACCGAGAGCCACTATGACGCCTTCACAGACAGTCAGGCCGGTCGCCAATGCATCACCAGCGCGATCCCGGCGACGCTGATTTTCATTGGTTCAGCGACCAGTACGTTCAACAAACGCAACAGCGATTTCCGCGGCGCGGTCACCGTCGTCCAGGCTGGCAGCGGTCTGCTTGACATCGGCCGGACTAACTACACCAGTGGTGCGTTCATCGTCAGTAACGGCGTGTTGCGCCTTAATTCCGCGGGGGGTTCGGTCGGCGCGTCTTGTCCCGCTGTGATCGTGGCAGGCGGAACGTTGGAACTGCAGCACGCCGCCGCACTCTCGCCGACCGTGGCCGTCAGGTTCCCGTCCGGCAGCACCGGCGTAATCAGCATTCCAAACGGCGTCAACGTCACGGCGGAGACACTGTGGTTCGGTGACACGCAGAAACGCGCGGGCACCTGGGGCGCATCTGGGTCCGGCGCGCGGTATGTGGACAACACGCGTTTTACCGGCACCGGCACGCTCACAGTCTTGCGTGACAAAAGTGGCGCGTTGCTCACCCTCCAATAGCAAGGGCGGCCGTCATGTTTAAAGACAAAGCTTACGTTTGCAATCTCTGCCGTAAGGTGATTACCTACTCGCCTGAAGAGGCGGGCAAAACGAGACCTTGCCCGTTCTGCAAATCGTCGGTCACGTTACCTGCATTGTGCGACGGAAATCGTGTGGGTCGTACAGGCGGATCGCGTCATCGCGGCTGGATTGGACTGATCGTGATTCTGCTGATAGCGGGAGGTGTTGCCGTCGCATGGCAGGTGTCTATCCGAGCATCCGTCCCCCAGGCGGCGGAAAGCGGAGTGATGGGCATGCGTGCAATCCATGCATGGGGCACCCAACGGCGTACGGCTGACGCTCCGAAGGCGTTACAAGCTCACGGTGTCGACATTTCGGTGGCAGTCACCGATATCCGTTTGGGCTGTCCTGAGATCTATCAGGCCGCGCTTCAGCGTGCCGCCTCGACCGAAACACCGGTGTGCTGTGTGCGTGTCGAGCTGAAGAACACCGGGAAAAAACCAGTCCGCATACAGCCCTGGCGGCTATTCAATTCGTTGATTGACACCAAGCGTGCCTGTTTGAAACGGGCTGACGGCCAGTCCTACAGCTTGGTTTCTTATGGGCTTGAAAATGATCCTGTAGGGACGGTGCAAAAATCGGAACTGCTTCCGGACGAGACCTGTTGTGATCTGATTCTATTCCTCTGCGACGATCTTTCACAAGACGATCTTGAGCTGACGCTTCCCTGTGAAAATATCGGCGGGAAGGGCGAGCTTATTTTCCGTATTCCCAAGAGTATGATCGATTGACCGACGCGATCTCATCGCAATCGGCAAGGGGTTTGAGAACCGAGGTCGTGTCGGGACATCGCTATTGACATCCCTATTGACATCGCTATCGGGATCGGGATCGGGCAACAAGGGCACCTGGAAAACGAGAAATGGGCATGTGCGGCGATCCGGGATGCCCTGGTCGCTGGCAAAACACTGGATGAAGTCGAGGCAACGGCGAGACGGCCGGGCCCTGCGACGAGGACCTTGTTGATCCCGAGGCCGATAGCGATGGCGATTAGGATGGGGCCAATCCCCAACAAGGCGGTTGAGGCGACAGAGCACCGCCTGTCTTTTCACCATACAGGTTTGTTCTCTGCACAGAGCCGGCCCACGCAAGCCTCCACAGTTCGTTGACGACAAAATCGAGCTTATCCTTCATTCTCAGAACTCAAAGCCCGTAAGTTTCTGATCAACGTCCTGGACAGGCCGGAAGGTATGGCGATGCTCTGGACAGGAGCCGTGCTTGAAGAGCGCCGTAACATGGGCGTGCACGCCATACCCTTTATGCTCGGCAAATCCGTACAGGGGGTAGCGTGCCCCTGCTTCTACCATATAGCGGTCGCGGCTGACTTTCGCAATCACGCTGGCGGCCGCGATCAGAAAACTTTTGGCGTCGCCCTGCACAATCGCGTTTGACTCGCAGGGCAGCCGTCTGACCGGCAGGCCGTCCACCAGGGCGAGATCCGGCATGACGGGCAGCGCTTCCAGCGCGCGCCGCATCGCCAGATGCGTGGCGGACAAAATGTTCAGCCTGTCAATTTCGGCCGCACTGCACCAGCCTGTGGCGTAGATCACGCCGGGTGTCGTGGTAAGGATCTGGTAAAACGCTTCGCGACGAGCGGCGCTGAGCTGCTTCGAGTCGGTCAGGCCCGCTAGGCCGTTTGCGTAGAGACATTCGGCGATATCAGGCGGCATCATGACCGCTCCCGCGACCACCGGCCCGGCCAGGCATCCCCGACCGGCCTCATCCACGCCGGCCAGCACAAGGCTTGGACGTTGTTTCCACGCTGCTTTCTCATACCGTAGCATTGCACCGTCCATGACTTGAAAGTCGAGAGTTGAACGTTGAGAGTGACCCTTCGATCATTCGCGGCACCCAGACGTAGCGGACTCTTCCTCAACCCAAAAAAGCCGGACACCTTGCGGCATCCGGCTTTCCATTCTCGCGCAGCACGCGTACAACGCACAAGCAGCGCTTAGGCCTTCTTCGCTTCCTCAGCGGCCGGCGCGGTCGTTTCGGTTACCGCCTCGGGCTTCTTGGGCATCACGACCCACTGCAACAGGCACATTTCGGAGCCGTCGCTGGAGCGCTGCCCGAGCTTATAGATGCGCGTGTAACCGCCGGCCCGGCCGTCCATAGCCGGCACCACACTGTCAAAAAGCTTCCGCACGGCCGCAGGGCTTTGCAGGCGTGACGCAGCCAGACGGCGGGCCGCTAACGTGCCCTTGCGGGCCAAGGTGACCATCTTCTCGGCATCGCGGCGCGCCTGCTTAGCCTTAGGCAGCGTGGTCTTGATGCTGTCCTGGATGATCAGGTTCGTCACCAGACTGCTCATCAGCGCCTTGCGGTGCGACGTCGAGCGCCCGAACTTTTTAGCGATTCTGTTATGACGCATGTTTCAAAACCTCAAACTGTTTACTTGTTACCTTCGAGCAGATCCGGATCAAACTTGTATCCGAGATAGAGTCCCAGCTCGGTCAGCCTGTCCTTGATCTCATTGAGCGACTTCTTGCCGAAGTTGCGATACTTCAGCATGTCCGCTTCCGTCTTCATCGCCAGTTCGCCGACGGTGGTGATATTGGCGTTGTTCAGGCAGTTGGCGGCGCGGACGCTCAGCTCGATCTCATTGACGCTCATGTTCAGGACACGGCGCAGGCGGTCGCGTTCCTCATCGACCTTCTTCTCCGACTCCTCGAACTCCAAGACTTCCTCGCTGTAATCCACGAACACGTCCAGGTGGTGGCGCAGCACGGCGGCGGCGGTCTTCAGCGACTCATCCGGCGAGACGCGGCCGTCGGTCCAGATGTCGAGAATCAGCTTCTCGTAATCCGTGCGCTGGCCCACGCGGGTGTTCTCCACCAGGAAGTTCACGCGCGCCACCGGCGAGAAGATGCTGTCGATCGGGATGCGCCCGATCTCTTGCTCGTCGCCTTTGTTCCCCTCAGCCGGGCAGAAGCCACGACCGGTCCGGATCTCCGCTTCCAGCGCCAGCACGCCGTCCACATCAAGCGTGGCAATATGCTGGGTCGGGTTGAGCACTTCGACCGCGTTGTCCTCAGCGAAATCCGCGGCGGTGACCACGCAGGGCCCCTTGCGGTTCAGCTTGAGCCAAACGGGATTGCGGCTGTAGCTCTTGAGCAGCACGCGCTTCAGGTTGAGGATGATATCGGTGACATCTTCGCTCACGCCGGGCAGCGAGCTGAACTCGTGGCTGGCGCCATTGATCCTGACGGAAGTGATCGCGACACCTTCGATCGAAGAGAGCAGAACGCGACGCAGCGAATTTCCGATGGTGCGGGCGTAGCCCACCTCGAACGGCTCCGCGATGAAACGCGCGTAGGTGGCGGTCGCCGTGTTCTCTTCCTTCTGCACACGGCGGGGCATTTCAAAACGACTCAAACGAATCGGCATGTTTCCGTCCTTTCAGGCCGCGCAACCCGAAGGGCCGCGGCCATCAGCACATTCGCTTAGCGCGAATACAATTCGACAATGGCCTGCTCGTCCACGATCGGCGCGATCTGCTCGCGCGTCGGGATACTCAGAACTTCCGCGCGGAAGGCCTTCCGGTCCAGCGAGAGCCACGCGGGCATCTGCTGCGTGGTGGCGGCCTCGAGACTGCGCGTGGCGAGATCCCGGCTGCGCGGGCGGTCACGGACTTCGATCACGTCGCCAACCTTGAGGATCATGGAAGGCACAGAGACCTTCTTGCCGTTCACCGCGATGTGGCCGTGCAGCACGAACTGACGCGCGGCGCGGCGCGACGGCGCGAAACCGAGGCGGTAGACGAGGTTGTCCATGCGGGTCTCGATCAACTGCAGCAGCATCTCGCCGGTGACGCCCTTGCGGCGCAGCGCCTCTTTGTAAAAGCGCTTGAACTGGCCTTCCTGCATGCCGAACTGGCGGCGCAGGCGCTGCTTCTGGCGGAGCTGCTCGCCGTATTCCGACATCTTGCGGTTGCGGCGGGCGCCATGCTGGCCCGGCGCGGGATGCCCCTGCTCAATGGCGCACTTGGCCATGTAGCAACGCGCACCCTTCAGAAAAAGTTTCTGCCCCTCGCGCCGGCAAATGCGGCAAACGGGACCTGTATATCTGCCCATGTTAGACTCTCCTCCGTTTGCGCGGACGGCAGCCATTGTGCGGAATCGGCGTGCAGTCCTTGATCACCGTGACGTGAATGCCGGCGGACTGGATCGCCCTGACGGCCGACTCGCGCCCCGCGCCCGCGCCCTGAACCCTGACCTCCACTTCGTGCATGCCCTTGGCCATCGCCTGGCGGGCCGCATCCTGAGCCACCATGGTGGCGGCGAACGCGGTGCACTTACGCGACCCCTTGAAACCGGCTTTGCCCGCCGAACTCCAGGCGATCACGCCGCCGCGGGCATCCGTGATGGACACCAGCGTGTTGTTGAATGTCGACCGGACAAAGGCGATTCCGGCGGGGATTGACTTTCCTTTGCCTTTTTTCTTGGCGGCATCGGCGGCCTTGGCGGGCTCATCACCCGCAGACATCACAGCCTGCGCCTCGCTCACGGCCACCTGCTCAGGGGTCGCCGCCTGCTCTTCTTGCTTCACAGCTTCTTCGCTCATGCGTATTCAGCCTCGAAATACTTGGCCGACACGGCATCGTGAGCGTCCCGTCAAGGACCGGTCACGCGCCCTGCCGTTGCCGGGTTTATTTAGCCTTGGCCTTTAGCGCCGCGCGTGCCGTCTTATCGCGCACCGCGCCCACCGTCCGCTTGCCGCCCTTGCGTGTCCGCGCGTTCGTACGGGTTCGCTGCCCGCGGACCGGCAGACCGCGCTTGTGGCGCAGACCGCGGTAGGTGCCGATACTGATCAACCGACGGATATTCTGCGACACTTCACGGCGCAGATCCCCCTCCACCCGGTAGTTGTCCTGAATGAAGCCCACAATCTGTCGGATCTCATCCGGGGTCAGATCGTCGGCCTTCTTGGCCGGGTCGATTTTGCAATGCTCGACCACGTCACTGGCCCGCTTGGGACCGATTCCGTGGATATACCGGAGCGCGTACTCGACGCGCTTTCTGCCCGGAACATCCACACCCATCAATCTCGGCATGGTTGTCTTCTCCAGTTAACCCTGACGCTGCTTATGGCGAGGATTCGTACAAATGATACGCACGACGCCCTTGCGACGTACCACACGGCAACGCTCACAAATGCGCCGCACTGAACTGCGAACTTTCATGGTTTTTTATTCCTCGTTCGAAAAAGGTGTTGGATTTAACCAAAAGTCCGTTACCTTGTCTACCCTAAAAATATGGAAAATTCTCTATGCCAGCGTCAGAATTTCCACACTTTCTTCCAGCACGGCCACGGTGTGCTCGAAGTGCGCGGACGGTTTCCCGTCTCGCGTAACAACTGTCCAACCATCATCCTGCACCGCCACGTCCGGACGTCCCAGATTGACCATTGGCTCAATCGCCAACGTCATCCCGGGCTTGAGGACGGGGCCGTGCCCCGGTGCCCCGTAGTTGGGAATCTGTGGATCTTCGTGGAGGTGACGCCCCACGCCGTGACCGACAAAATCCCGCACCACCGAACACCCGCCCGCCTGCACGACGCTCTCAATCGTATGCGAAACATCGGAGAGTCGGCAACCGGGCCGGATTGTGGCTAACGCCGTATCCAGCGCCCGGCGCGTCGTCTCGACGAGCCGGATCACATCGGGATCGGTCACCCCGGCCATCACGGTCGTGGCGCAATCCCCATGGAACCCCTTGTAATACACACCGACGTCCAGACTCACCACATCCCCCGGCAGAACAACCCTCCGCCCAGGAATGCCGTGAATCACTTCATCGTTGATCGAAATACACATCGCTCCCGGATACCCCCGGTAGCCTAAAAAGGAAGGCTTGGCATTCATACCCGCGATCAGCCGCCGGGCCAACGCATCCAACTCCCCTGTCGTCACCCCGGGCTGAATCGCCGCCGCGACCTGCGCCAGCACGGTGGCTGTCATCCGGCAGCTCACCCGCATCGCCTCCAGCTCCGCAGCGCTCTTCAACGGGATTTTCATTTCAGCGCACGCCTGACATGCTCCACGATATCGTCGATCGGCCCAGTCCCCTGCACCCGCCGCAACGCGCCGCGCACCTCATAAAACTCAATCAGCGGCTCGGTCTGTGCATGATAGACGGCCAATCTGTTTCTCACCGTCTCGGGATTGTCGTCCTTGCGCACCGCCAGCGCACTGCCGCAGGCGTCGCAAACACCGGCCACCCGCGGCGGAATATTGGTCACATGATAACCGGCCCCGCATCCCGGACAGATCCTGCGCCCGGCAATCCGGTCGACCAGAATCTCGTCGGCCACCTCCAGCAGCACCACCGACGCCAGCGACGCGCCACACTCCGCAACCGTATGATCCAAAATCTCGGCCTGCGCGACCGTACGCGGGAACCCGTCCAGCAGCAACGTGCAGGGGCCGGTGATGCCCGCCATCAAATCGGCGATCATCCGCGCGATGATGGCGTCCGGAACCAGCTCGCCGCGCTTCATGTAGCCGTCCGCCTCAACCCCCGCCGCCGTCTGCCGGCTCACCGCGTCACGCAGCAGATCGCCGCTCGACACATGCCGCAACGTTTGATCCGCAGCGGCCAACCGCCCGGCGATCGTCCCTTTGCCCGAACCCGGGCCTCCCAACAGAATAACGACGTTCATCACTGCCACACCGTCTCCGGCACACAAAAATCAGGAGCCAGGATTCAGGGGTCCGCCATCGGCCATGTCGCCACGCCAAGCTCCCGACTCCCGCTTCCCGACTCCTAAACTGACGAAAACCGACTGCGCGTCGGCCCCTCTTTATGGTAGGGGTGCACGGACTCGAACCGTGGACCCAGTGATTAAGAGTCACTTGCTCTACCAACTGAGCTACACCCCCATAAAAAGCATGGAGCGAGTGATGGGTCTCGAACCCACAACCTCGACCTTGGCAAGGTCGCGCTCTACCAATTGAGCTACACCCGCTTCAAAAGAACGGGCTTCAATGTATCAGAATCACAGGATACGTGCAACAGGGATTTTATAAAATTTTTATCGCCGCGCCGCGCAAAACGTTTCGCGCGGCGGTGCGCGGACGGAGCGGCCGTGCCGGAGAATCTCGCGCCCGCCTACACGCGCCTGCGCCAAGGCCAGGACCGCTCCATCACCGTCGCGCCGGGCAGCCTGCCCGAGCTTTCGGCGCAGGTGAGATCCGAGCTGGATCTGAGCGGCGCGGCAATGGCCCAGATTTATTGCCTGGGAGACAAGGGCAAAATCCTGTCGCAGCCGATCATTACCGCACGATCACGCGGTTCCCGCCGCCACGGGCGTTCAGGTAGTCCTCGGCTTTGTCATCCAGCGGTACGTATGCCGGACGCGCCGCGGCCGAGGGAAGCTGCTCGACCGCCCCCAAGCGGATCGCGGGAGACCCCACGAAAACGTTCCCGTCCAGGCGCGGCATCGACGCGCTGCCGTCGGGGTTCGTCAGGTCCGCGCAAATCTCGACCAGTTGGCTGTGCGCACCCGCGAAGAGGTTGTTGCGGATCACGAACCCCGTCGCGCGGTTGGAGGCGTCCCAGCTCTTGATGTGGGCATCCTGGCTGCGGTCAGGTCGCTGCTCGCAGAGCCCCGTCCCCGCATCCCACATCAGGTTGTCGGCGATCACGAAATCCTCCATGCGGCTGGGGTTGTTCGTGGGACAGCGCGAGAGGAAATACTCGATCGAGTAATTGCAGGTTTCGATCACGTTCCCCACATACCGGATGCCCTTCTGATAAAGGATCTTTTCTTGGCCACTGACGCGCGACACGACGTCGGCTTGGTGCGTGAGGCCGGCGTCGTAGACCTGGTACACGTAGCAGTTCGTGACCGTGTAGCCGTCGCACCCTGCCACCTCCACCGCGTTACCGTAACGCACGCCCCACGCGCGTCCGAAGAGGCCCTCGCCCTGGATGCCGCCGCCGATCCAGCCGAACTCGCAATTCTTGACGAGGAGGTTCTTGGAGCCGCCTTGATGGATGCCGTGCGCGCCGCCATACATGAGGCACAGGTTGTCGAAGACCACCCCCTCCTGGCGATGCGCCGTGACGATGTTGTGGCGCAGGCCGAACTCGATCGATTTGAACCGCGTGCCGGGATTCTCCTTCGAATAGAGATAAAGCAGGCCAGTCCCGCGGCCGATGCCGTTCGTGGCGTAGTCGTGGTAGAAGTGCAGGTCGGTGTCGAGATCGCGGTAATCTTTGAACGGCCGCCCCGTGTACTGGGCCGTCGTGCGGCCGTCTTTGTGATAAACGGGAAGGATCTTGATCGCGTGCGCCGCGCCCTCGTCGAAGACCACCAGCCCGACGTCCGTGCGCCCCAGCGGACAGGACCAGACGTTCGGCGCGTCCGTCGCCCGCCAGCGGGCCGGGTCCGCGCCGTTGAAGGGCGAGGCCATCAGACGCGGTTTCGGGCCGGTGCCGTAGGCGGAGTAGGTGACGCCCTTGAGCCCTTTGAGCCCGCCTGCGTAACCGGCGTACGACTTGTCAGCGGGATGGCCCGACACATCGAGCGACGTGCGCCAGATCCCGCCGCGCTCGAAGAGCACGAAAGAGCCAGGCCGGATGTCGGTCGCGCGGTTCAGTCTCTCAACCGTCGCCCACGCCGTCGCGGGCGTGCGGCCGTCCTTGGCGTCATCGCCGGCCTTCGACAGATAGTAGACATCGCATCCAGCAGGGATCGTCGGGTTCGGCGTCGCGCGGATCTCGGCGATGCGCGCATCCGTCAGCTCGCGGAAACGCTTCACGGTCGTTGCCGGATCAGGCCCCACCATCGCGGCGAGATTCACTTCCGCCGTCGCGGTCAGACAGGCCCACGCGGCGAATCCAGCCGCCGCGCCTCTAACGATGATCGCTTTCTGCATTCCGTCTCCCGTATGTTTGTGTGTCGTACCGATAGGACCCCCTGAGCCTCCGTGCAAGCGCACCAGAGCGGTTGTCACCTCTCGGACTCGGGACACGGCCAGCTTACGTCTTTCGGCGCCCGTCGTCAACGCCGGATCTAAGTTTCCTGCGGCGAGGCGATGGCACCTTCTCACTTATTAGGCGGTTCTCTTCTCTCCACGTGAGCGTTGAGCGTTTTTTACAGACCCCGCCAGCGCCACGAAGGCCCGTATTCTCCTTCGCCAAGGCTTCAGAGTTTTTATCGCTGTTACCAGGCCTAAAGGCGGTCCGCCAACCCTTTGCGTGTATCACAAAAAAGCGTGCCCGACCTAAAAATCGGCCGGGCACGTTTGCATAAAAATTGAAGCGCCCCGCTCCGGGGCTTACTGGACGCGGCCGGTGTAGGCGTTGGCGCCGGAGTTGTCGATCGCGTACTGGAAGAACTTCTTCTCGGCCTCCGCGCGGGCCTTGTCCCAAGGACGCGGGTTCCCGCAGAGCTGCACAGCCCAGAGCTTCAGCTCCTTGCGGTGCCAGTTGACCATGCAGTTCGTGCCCCATGCGCCACCATGCCCGAACCAGGCGTCTTCCGTGTCCTCTTCCGGCGCGGTCAGCCCGAGCGAGTAACCGCCCATGCCCTTGGGGCGCGTCGATTTCGCAAGGAGTTCTTTCACGGTTTCCTCCTTGAGAATCCGCACGCCGTTCTCGCCCACCCCCAGGTTCATGAGCATCTTGTAGAACTTGAGCTGGTCGTTCGCGGTCGTCCACAGTCCCGCCCCCGCCGACGCGAAGACGTGCTCGCCATTGTAAGGACGCTGCTGCATATCGGCCTGCAGGCGGTACTTAGCCGGCGCGTCTTTCACGCAGTCATACATCTCCACCTGCGTTTTGAGTTGCTTGTCGGTCGGCTTGAACGAACTGGAAGTCATGCCGAGCGGATCGAGCACACGCTCCTTGAGGAAATCCTCCCAACGCTGGCCGGTCACCACTTCGACGATCGCCGCACCGATGTCGATGCCGGTGTTGGAGTACTGGACCTTCGTGCCGGGCTCGAAGAGCAGCGGGCACGCCGCCGCGATCGCCGCGGTCTGCCGCAACGGCGCACCGCCGGACCAGCCGCCGCCCTTGATGTTGCCCTGCTTCGCACAAATCTCGAAGGGGAACCCGCCGGTATGGTTCATCACCATGCGGATGGTCAGCGGATTCTTCGCCTGAACGAGCCGCTTCACGCCGTTCGACGTGGATTCGTGAACCCAGAGCGTTTTGAATTCGGGCAGATATTTCGAAACCGGATCGTCGAGCCCGACCTTGCCTTCCTCAATGAGCATGGCAATCGTCACGCCGCAGAAACCCTTCGTCTGCGAACACTGCATATAGACGTCGTTCATCGTGATCGGGCGCTTGGCCGCGACATCGGCGTAACCGATGCAAGTGACCTCCTGCAGACCGTCCTTGTAAAAGACGTTGATCGCGCCTGGAAGCTGTCCGCTTTCAACGTAAGGCGCAAGCGCCTCCTTCGCAAACGTCGTCCCCGAATCCTTCGGCCCGTTGCAGACCGTACAGCACCCCGAAACCATCGCCGCCGCGGCGATGACCATCATCATCAGTTTTTTCATGAAAGGCCAATGTCCCCTACTTACTTGGATTAAACTGTCACCATCATAAGACTTTTTTCAAAAAGCGCAACCGTAACCCGTCTCCGTTATTCGCCGCTAAAGAGCAGTGTGCCGCCCGCAGTCAGGTCGGT
>Ga0208461_1002684_pt1 | contig 14287 bp, 17 predicted proteins | sample AD_JPNTR4_MetaG_FD_184448 | JGI IMG/M metagenome (GOLD analysis project Ga0208461, IMG submission 184448) | Active sludge microbial communities of municipal wastewater-treating anaerobic digesters from Japan - AD_JPNTR4_MetaG (SPAdes) (version 2) | ecosystem: Engineered > Bioreactor > Anaerobic... | reverse complement strand
TTCCTGCTCTGTGCAGGCCAGATTGTCGACAAGGGCCCCATGGACCGGATGCTCGATTATTTTAGCGGGAAGTGTACCCCCTGCACCCATGTGGGTTGTCCCGATATTGACAGGAAATAACTATGGCAGCAAATGAAAAGGAAGAACTGCTGGCGGAATTGCTGGCGTCCATCAATCAACATCATTATGGACCCGATGTGGCCCATATCGAAATACACGGCAACGAAGTGCTGGGAGCCCACCTGGTAGATGGGCTGGAGGTCAGCTCCGAAAGCTTTGACGAAGGAGTTCGGGTAGAAATTCGTGTCCGTGCCGGCGTCGAGATTGCAAAGCCCGTGCATTTTTGCTTTGGCATCATCCCCGATAATGGGGTGCAAAAAATCATTTCCCATACGGTGATCGAAGAAGGAGCCAAGGCGCAGTTTATGGCCCACTGTACCTTTCCCAATGCGGTAAATGTGCAGCATCTGATGGATGCGCGGATAGAATTACAAAAAAATGCGACCCTTTCCTATTTTGAACGGCATATCCATGGGCCGAAGGGCGGGGTGACCATTGTACCGAAAACTGTTGTGCATCTAGCTGAAAACGCCCGCTACAGCACCGAATTTGAACTGATTCAGGGGGCTGCGGGGGTGGTGGAACTTGACTACCAGGGATATTGCGAAAAGGATGCGGTGCTGGATATGAAGGCCCGCTTATACGGCAGACTGAATGATTCAATCCATATCCGGGAGGCGGTACAGCTTAAGGGTGAAAATGCCGTCGGGGTGCTCACGAGCCATATCGCCCTGAAGGAACAGGCCCAGGCCATCATTGAAAATGAAATAATAGCTGAGGCAGCCTATTCCCGGGGACACGTGGATTGCAAGGAGATTGTACAGGGAGAAGCCCAGGCCCGGGCCATTCCCATCGTGTTTGTTAAGGATCATCGGGCCCATGTGACCCATGAGGCAGCCATCGGATCGGTAGACTCCAAACAGCTGGAAACCCTCCTCAGCCGGGGTCTCACAGAAGATGAAGCCACGGACCTTATCATAAAGGGGCTCCTCTCTTAAATGTGCCGTGCTGTACGGATTACCCTATTAGTCATAGCGGTCCTCCTGTACGGCATCGGACTCATCCTGTTCCTTACAACAAATTCGTCCATTAATACGGATCTTTGGGCAACGGTAATCATTTCCTATCTCTTTTTGGGTATCGCCGGATTTTTCATGATAAAGGCCCGAACCTTGCCGGGTAAAATGCTCGCCTGGGTTGGGGCTGTTTCGTCATATATCATTCTGGGCTATTCCATCGAAGCCTATCTAACCATCAAACTTTGCCTTGCTGCGGCTTTTTTTATAATGAACGGCCTCTGTCTGGCTTGGCCGCTCAATAGTCTCGCGGGTACAGTGGCCCTCAGCCTTTTTGCCATCTTCCAGCATCCCAGCCGCTTGCTCGGTGAAACCATGCTCACCCCGCAAATACCCCAGATTGATCGCCCCACAGAAATTACCTTCGTTGCCCTGCTTTTCGTGGTGATGCTTTCAGTCTCCTTTCTCAGGGCCCTTATCGATAAACTCAAGGCTGCCCAGGAAACCGTGGCTCATCTGGATGTTACTATAGACCGGCTGTCCGAATTTAACCAGGATCTGCAGCGATATGCCCGAACCGCCGATGAGGAGGCTATCACCAGGGAACGGAACCGGATAAGCCGGGAAATACATGATATTTCGGGTTATATTTTTACCAATATAATCGCACTTATGGATGCGGCGATCAGCATGGGGGGCAGGGACCCTTCGGCCCTCGCAGAACTGCATACCACCGTACGGGTTCAGGCAAAGGAAGGACTCCAGGAAACCCGCCGCGCCTTACGGGAGCTAAGGGCCAGCGACACCCATCGGGAACGGGGCATCGCAGCGATCTATAAAATAAAGACCGTTTTTGAACGGGTAACGGGTATTCAGGTTTCGATAGAAGCAGGGAACATGCCCCCCAGTTTTGGGGACGAGATTGATATGGCCGTATACCGGGTGGTCCAGGAAGCCCTTACAAACGCCATGAGGCACGGACGGGCAAGCCATGTGTGGGTCCATTTCTGGATAGTTGATGATACACTGGAGCTCAGTGTCCAGGATGACGGACTTGGGGCTAAGGATATTGTGAAAGGCATTGGACTCTCCGGTATGGAAGAACGGATTAAACATCTTGGCGGAACCATTAAAGCAGGCAATGCCCCGGAAGGGGGATTTAAGGTGGTAGTTCATATACCCTTAGGAGCAGTCAAGTATGGAAAAAATTAAGGTCATGCTGGTTGATGACCAGCCCCTCTTTGCCCAGAGTCTTAAAACCTTTCTGGAAAACTATGCCTCCGACATTGTTGTAGTGGGGCTTGCTGAAAATGGCTCAAAAGCGGTGGAACTAGCCCTGGATCTGGCAAAATCTGTTAGAGCGGAAGATCCTGCAAGCGGGGCCCCCGATGTGGTTCTTATGGATGTTCACATGCCAATCATGAACGGGGTGGAAGCCACAAGGCGGTTGCGGTCCTACCTCCCTGAAACAAAAATAATCATGCTTTCTACCTATGATGAAGATGAGTATGTCCGGGATGCCCTGAAAGAAGGTGCTTCCGGCTATCTGCTTAAAAGATATATCTCCCACAGAACTCATCGCTGCAATCCGAGCCCTTCGCGGCGGGGTAATGCAGATTTCACCCCAGATTGCGGCCAAGCTGGTGCACCAGCTTTATGATGACTCTAAACCAAAGGTAGAATCCATCTCAAAGAAGTTTGAGTGGTTCAACACCCTCACCAAACGGGAACGGGAAATCTTTACCCTCATTGCAACCGGATTGGACAATGAAGGTATTGCAAAAAAACTCAATATCGCCGAACAAACGGTCCGCAACCATGTGAGCATTATCTATTCAAAGCTCGGAGTTAAGGACCGTTTCGAAATTATTCAGCTTGCCAACGAGATTCGTTACCATAACAAACATGCAGGGCGAGTTTATTTCTAACTACAACATGATCGCTGCCGGCTCTATCATCGCTGCAGCGGCGCCGCTCCTGGTCTTCCTGTTATTCCAGCGATACTTTATCGCAGGTCTTACGGTAGGAGCCGAAAAGGGCTAATAACCGCATAGGAGCTGTGTTGATAATCAAGTAATTATAATGCCCTGGGTCGCCATGACTCAGGGCATTTTTATTATTTCTTCTTCCCCTGTGCCTGGTCCACCATCGCATCCAAAGAATCATCCTTTGATTCTTTTATCCGTTTTCTTTCAACAAAATGCAAGGCTTCCTGGGCCGCAATCTGAGCATGTTCATACCAAATTGTATAGAGCTCATTATTAATCGTACTGGGGTAGGGGGCTCCCTGCAAAGAAGAAACAAGATCAACAATGATATCAGATGCTTTTTTACGCATCGGCAGCCTCCTTATCACAAAACTCATACATCTAAGGTTACTCTTTCAAAACTCCCTGGGTTTTGAAAGATCCCCAACTAAAAAACATTATAATACAAAATTTAAGTATTGTGATGGACAATTCGTAAATTCTTTTAGATACTTTTATAATTCAGGAGGTCTTCATGTTTAGACAAAAACGTTTTGGACTTTTAGTCTGCATCGGACTAATATATCTTCTACTAACCAGCCCTTTATTTTCTGAAACCACAGGCTCTAACCCGATAACACACAGGGTGTTACCCAATGGCTTAGAAGTTTTTGTTGTAGAAAACCATGCGGTGCCTCTGGCTACGATTTGTGTGGTATTCAGAGGCGGAGCTTCTGCCCAGACGCCGGAAAATGCGGGGATTTTTCATCTTTATGAACATATGCTTTTTGCGGGTAATGAAAAATATCCTACCCAGACAGCCTTTACTGCCGCCTTAAACCGTATGGGGGTGCCCAACTGGAATGGGGCCACGGGCAGCCAATATATTAATTACTACATCACTGTCCCCTCTAACCGGCTTGCAGAGGGGATAGAATTCTGGTCCTGGGCAGTTAAAAAACCTGTCTTTAGCGAAGAAAAACTTGAAAAAGAAAAAGAAGTAGTCATTAACGAAATTCGGGGATACCACACCGATCCGGATCACATCTTTCAGAATGCCCTCGAGTCCAGGGTATTTACTCAATACCCCTGGCGCAAAAACATTGATGGTCCGGAAGAAAATATTCAGAAAGCTACCGTGGCAGACCTTAAGCGGATGGGGGAAACCTATTACATACCCAGAAATACGGCCCTCATGATCGCCGGAGATGTGCCCCCCAACGAAGCCTTTAAGCTGGCTGAACAATGGTTTGGTGACTGGCAGGGCGGTGCGGCACCTGTCATTGCAGAACCGCCCCAGGGTGGGTTCCCCCAAAACATACGGCTCTCCTATGCAGATGACACATTCTATCAGGGGGTTTCCATGGTCCAGTTTCTCTGGCGGGGGCCCGATGTCCTCAGAAACACGAAAGATACCTACACCTCTGATGTTCTTCTGTTCCTTCTTTCTTCACCCGTAGGACGCTTTAAAAGCGCTCTTATGGAAAAGGGCCCCGGACTTTATGACGAACGGTATATCGATTTTTCATACCCCACCAGCCGCGATGGTGGAGCCTATGGTTTTACCACCTACCTGAGAATGGGCATTCAAGGCGCTCCCTCTATTGTCAGCCGGACCGAAAGCCTCAGGCAGCTTGTGCTGGAAGAATTTGCCGCCATCGCACAGGATCCGGAAGCATATTTTGGCAAGGAGGAACTGGAAAAGGCTAAGACAAAATTGATTGACCAGAACCTCCTTTCCATGGAAGTAGCCTCATCATTTGTAACAGGCACCCTCACCTTCTGGTGGTCCGTGGCAACCACAGATTATTTTTATACCTACGAACAAAACTGCAAAGCCGTTACTTTTAAGGACATCCAGGATATAATTCAACGCTATCTCACCGGTGTTGATGAAACCTCCCGGCCACCAGTGGCTACCGCAGTCCGTTTTTCCACCGCCGATGGCTGGAAAGAAGCGGGTTTACAGGAAGATTTAAAAAACTATGGATACCATGACATTTCAGCAGAGACCGCCTTCTGGTGGCAACAACAGCGATAGGAAGGATAATTACCATGAAAAGATTATATACAATGCTGGCCTTTGGAGCCCTCTCACTTGTACTGTTTATTACAAGTTGCGCTTCTGCCCCCTTTCCGCTCGCCCCTGATTCAGAGGCCTTTAAGGGTAATACACTCACCGCCTTTGAAAAGGAAAACCTTAATAACTTTACAACCTTTACCTTATCAAACGGCATCCCCGTTATACTAAAAAGAAGCAACGCAAGCCAGGTCTTTACCCTCACCCTGGTACTACGGGGCGGCAGCCTCTTAGCAAGCCCACAAACCGCTGGTTATGAACAGGTAGCCCTGCAGACTATGACCCGGGGCAGCAAGAATTACACCTACGAGGATATTCAGACCCTGCTTGATGAAACTAGCTCTGCCCTGGCAGCCTCCAGCACCTTTGAATATGCAACCTTCAGTATTACGGGCCTACAGAAATATCAGAAAACCCTCCTCTCCCTATGGGCCGATTGCCTTATTAACCCCAGTTTCAAAGAACAGGACTTTGCACAGGTACTTTCAGACGCCCAACTTGCCTTGCAATCAAAAGAACAGGACCCATGGACCAAAACAGCGGTAGTCATGAACCAGGAGTTTTTTGGCCAACACCCTTATGGCAATGTCCCTGAAGGCACCATGGAATCCTTAGGAGCCATGAAGCTTCAGGATGCTACAAACTGGTATGCACAGCAATTTTCTGCTAATCGGATCTTCATTGTTGCTGTCGGTGCGGTTGACCCACAGGAACTCCGTAAGGGGCTTGAATCGAGCGTAGCAAAAATTCCTGATAAAAAAGTTACTCTTCCCAAAGAAGCCCCCGGTTTTTCCGTTTCATCCCGACTGGTCCGTCAGGAATTTCCCGCATCCCGGGGCCTTGCCTATCTCAGGGGTGATTTCCCCGCCCCCGCTCCCGCCGATCCGGATTATATGGCCTTGAACGTGGGCCTCAAAATGGTATCGGACCTCTTTTTTAATGTAGTCCGTGATAAATACGGCGCAACCTATTCACCTGCCGCCTACATCCGCGCTTTCCCGGTCAATTACGGCTCCCTGGTCATGTTTAAAACCAAAGTACCCGACAAAATCAAAGCCTATATTGATGAAGCCCTGGCCGACTTTGGCAGGGGGTACTGCGTAGCTATCGACGCCGATACCGCGGAGGACCCCTCTGCCCGGGTTCCCATTTCTGAAGCCCTGCCCACCTATAAGGCCCTTTTTGTAAATGAGTATTACCAGAGTCAGGAAACCATTGGTCAACAGGCAAACACTATCATTTCATCGGTTATCAATACGGGAGATTACCGGACCTACCTTAAGGATATGACAAAGATAGAAAACCTTAGCGCAGAACAAATCCAGCAGGCCGTTTCTACATATGTGCTTAAAGGACCAATCACCTGGGTAGTAACAGGCTCCCGTGATATGATTGATGCAGTTCCTGAACAGGACTATGTAAATCCGTCACGGTAAAGCCAAACAGCTGCAGGAATGAACAGAGAGGGGCTATGAAAATTTTATTTATCGGCGGAACGGGGAATCTCTCATGGGATACATCTCTGGTGGTTTGTTCCCAGGGGCATGAACTATTCCACCTCAATCGGGGTTTACAGAAGGATAAAACCCACGATAACATTCATCAGATTACCGCTGACATCCACGACGAAGCGGCGGTCCGTACAGCCCTGGGGAACCGAACCTTTGATGTGGTGGCAGACTTTATCGCCTACACCATTGAGGATATAGAACGGGATATCCGGCTCTTTTCTGGCCGCACAGGCCAATATGTCTTTATTTCCAGCGCCTCCGCCTATCGGAAACCGCCGGTTCATCATGTCATCACCGAAGCTACTCCACTTGTTAACCCTTACTGGGAATACTCACAGAATAAAATTCGCTGCGAAGCACGGCTTCAGCGGGAATGGCTTGAAAAGAGTTTTCCCATCACCATTATTCGCCCCTCCCATACCTACAGCAAATCCTGGCTCCCCACGGCCTGGACATCCTCCGATTTCACCGTGGCGGCCCGGATGCTCGCTGGGAAACCAGTGGTTGTCCATGGGGATGGCCAATCCCTATGGACCTTAACCCACAGCCGGGACTTTGCCGTTGGCCTGGCAGGACTCCTGGGGAACCGGGCCGCCATCGGCGAAGTCATTCAGATTACCGGCGACGAAGCCCTCACCTGGGATGCTATTCATCACACCCTGGCCCAGGCACTTGGGGTCGAACCAAAACTGGTCCATATCCCTTCAGATTTTATCGCCCGGATTGACCCGGAGATGGGAGCCCATTTTCTTGGGGACAAGACCTATTCTGCAGTTTTTGATTGTTCTAAACTGAAACGGCTTGTACCAGCCTTTAAAACCACCATATCTTTCAATCAGGGAATCCGTGAATCGGTCGACTGGTACCTGGAAGACCCCTCAAGACAAAAGGTAAATATCCACATCGATGGGGTGATCGAAAAGGTCCTTTCAGCCTGGAACAGGGCCATGGACGCGGTATAGCCCACCGGTACAGCCTACTGGAAATGATAGAATAAATGTGATAAAAAAGGTTATGAATATCGCTAAAGATCGCGTAGTCAGTATTGATTACACCCTGACCGACCCTGATGGACAGATCCTTGACACCTCCGCCGGTGCCGGTCCTCTTTCGTATCTCCACGGCAATGACAACCTCATTCCCGGCCTTGAAAAAGCCCTGGAAGGCAAAACCGCAGGGGATTCCTTTAAAGTAACCGTTCCTGCAGCCGAAGCCTATGGACTCCGGGATGAACAGCTGGTAATTAATGTACCCCTGGATCGTTTCCAGGGTGCTGGCACCGTAGAAGCAGGCATGCAGTTTGAAGCAGAAACTGCAGATGGAAGCCGTATCGTTACCGTAACAAAAGTCGCTAACGGAATGGCCACCGTCGATGCAAACCATCCGCTTGCTGGTATGGATTTAACCTTTGACGTAAAAGTTGTAGATGTTCGCGCCGCTACCGCAGAAGAATTGGAACACGGCCACCCTCACATGCACGATGATGGCTGTGGTGATGACTGCGATTGCGGCGATGATGAAGGTTGCGACTGCGGCGGCTGCCATTAAGCAGCTTTTTACCAGATTCCGCCCTGCGGATCTGGTAATACTTGCCCTATCAATTATAATCACCATCTCGTCTTTCTTTATCGTTTATGCAAAGAACAACAGTGAATTACAGGTGGTGATTGAAGGGATGGGGCAATCTTATATTTATCCCCTTTCTGCAGATGAAACCCTACGAGTACGGGGGCCCCTCGGAGATACCCTTGTGGTGATACACCATGGAGCGGTACATGTGGAGGATTCTCCCTGCAAGAATAAACTTTGTATTGCAATGGGTGAGATCAGCCAGCAGGGACAATGGGTAGCCTGTCTACCGAATCAGGTTTTTGTTCGAATCATTGGCAAACCCGTAAAGGATGGGCTCGATGGATCAACCTATTAAGCGGCAGTCGACCCTGGCTTTGCTTGGCGCTCTCTGTCTATTTTTATCAACCATTGAGTATCTTATTCCAAAACCCCTGCCCTTTATCCGTATTGGCCTTGCTAATATTCCCATCATGCTTGCCATCGACCTCTTCCCTTTTGCTTCATTCTTTTTGCTGGTTATAATAAAAATAGTTGGTCAGGCGATTATTACCGGGTCTTTATTTTCCTATGTATTTCTCTTTTCATTTGGAGGAACTGTAGCATCAGCCCTGGGCATGTACCTGCTTCGAAAACTGATAGGGAAAGAGGGAATCAGTTTTGTCGGAATCGGAATAGCAGGTGCACTGCTTTCAAATGCGGTACAGATCCTGTTAGCCTGGCTTTTAATTTTTGGTCCCAGTGCCCAGTTTATCGCCCCGCCTCTGCTTTTACTGGGTCTAATTACCGGTTTACTCCTTGGCATCTTTTGTCAACATTTTTCTGAACAATCCCGCTGGTATAAACAGACTATAGAGGAACATCAGAATGATGAGTCGAGATAGACGTATCGACCTGTCTTATAGATTTTTTACCAGTAAAGATCTGTTTATTTCAGGCTTACTTTGCATACTCGCCCTGTTTTTAAGCCCTAACCTGTATTTTAGGGCATTCTTATTTGTGTACTTTTACTTTTTTACATGGATTCAAGGTAAACGCAATTCACTGGTAATAACCCTTTTCATCACCGTAAGTATTGTTTTCTTTAACCTGTTAATACCCTATGGAAAAGTGCTGTTCCGTGTGGGGACTTTTCCTGTGACCCAGGGGGCTCTTTTTACCGGGCTAGAAAAGGCTATCACCCTGGAAGCACTCATCATGCTTTCCAGGGCAAGCATCCGCTCGGATCTTCAGCTTCCCTGGATCTTTGGGTCCCTTATTGCAGAATCTTTTCGGATTTTTGAAGAACTTCTTGCCAATAAAAAACAATTTGATTGGAAGAAACCCATAGAAAGTATCGACACAATACTGCTTAAACTATCCGAAAAGAAATTTTTAATAGAAGATCAAAAAACAATAGGTGGCACAAAAAGAGAAAGGGCAGCAGGAAGCTTATTGCTGATCCTTCAGACTGCCCTGATTTGGACCATTTTTTTTACAATCAAACATTAACCAAGCCGTTTTTTAACCCGGTCAGCCCCATCGGAAGCTTCTTTATAAGAAGGATTCAGTTTCAGAGCCCGTTCGTATGCTGAGAGCGAACCGGCATAATCCCCTAGGGCTTCCCTGACCGACCCGAGCCGATACCACCAAACGGGTAAAGTCGGTTCAAGTTTTACCGCAGTAGTATAGGCGATGTCCGCATGGTTATACTTCTGTTTGATTCGATAGATTTCTCCCATGAAAAAATAAGCTACCGATATCCGTTCTGCATTGGGGGCAACATCGATATATTTTTGCATATTTTTTAATGAAAGATCAAATTGGTTCAGATAAAAATAGGCTTCCCCCATGGTTTCAATAACCCGGTAATCGCCTGGGTTTACCTTAAGGCCTTTTTGAGCCCATTCAATTACTTCGGCATACTTTTTCTGCCGTAACAAAGCCCAGGTAAGTACCGTATAGGAATCCATATTGGTGGCATTTTGGGCTATTTCCTGTTTACAGATCTGAACAGCCTCTTCATAGCGTGTATTTGCATCGCTCATTCGGCCCTGCACTTCAAGATCCCTGCCAATCCGGTAACTTTTAAGCGCATCGGGCTTTTCCTGGGCGGATACGAAGAGGCCGGTCAAACACAATAAGAGGCTAATCGATAATAATCGTTTTCCGTTTTTCATGCCATTATAATGCACTGACTGGAGATTTTTTGCAAGAACAAACAAAACATCTAAAGATTACTTTAGGTTTTTTTACAAAAGTCTGTTACTTTTGCGAAAACCTCTTGTACAAAAAGCCGGCGAAGGAACATATCGCTCCCTGCCGGCCTATTCTAAATAAAAAAGTTCAGATTAGAATACGTTTTTTACCCGTTCTTCATTGGTTTCTTTGAGGGTTTTCCCAAGCACATAATCAAGCATAACTTCTGAATCAACAAAGCCCGTATCATACTTTCGCGCCTTGGGGATAGCACCCAAGGTTACGTTTTTATCTCCCCCATCAGCCATAAAGTTATTGACTACGAGCTTGTAGGTGGCCTTTGAATCAAGGGGCTGCCAGGAACCGTCCTTTGCTCTTACCATCACCTCAGAGACCCGGCTGCCCTTCGCATTATTAACCAGAAGGGTCAGCTTAAGCCCGGATACATATACATAGGCTATTTCTGGGGCTTTCGCATAGCTTGTGATGCAGAAATCGGTCATATCCTCTAATATTTTAAGAACCTCTTCTCCTGTTACATCTAAAGTAACCAGGGTGTTCGCAAAGGGCTGGAGTTCATACACCTTGGCAACCGAGATGTCTCCACTTTCAAGATCAACCCGAACACCGCCGGGATTCATGATCGCAATATCTGCTCCGGTTTTCCAAAGCATAGAATCGGCAATGATCGGTCCAGGTCCGGTATTATTGCCCCGTTTTAATGCATCTTCTGACTTGGTTGCAATCTTAGCCTGGAGCGCCTTAAGGGCCGGACTGTATTTTGCGAGTTTTTCAAGCCCTTCTTTTTTGGGATCAACAAAGAAGAACCGGGAATCATCCTTAAAGCGGCTTGCTAAGGAATTAAGGGCAGCCATATAGTTTTCAAGAGCCTTGGCGGTAGGCTCAACCTTGTAGGCCTTGCCATCATATTCCTTTGCAGAATAGGTGCCATCAGCATTTCGCATAAATTCTACACGTTTTAATTTACCTTCCGCATCCGGAAGATCATAAATACGGAATTTATCCAGCCCTGCAAGAAGTTTGGCATTACCTTTATATGAGGTAATTACCCCATCCTTATCAAAATCGACATCGAGAATACCAATCATGTTTGCCCAGTTCCAGGAGGTAACGACAAGAACCGGTTCTCCGGCGGGACTGGTGATAACCGTAGGATAATCACCCTGGGATTTCAGACCTAGATCTGCTACGGAACCAAGCACGAAATGAGAGTGGCCGCCAACAATAACATCTACACCACTTACCTTGCTGCCAAGGTTTTTATCAACCTCGTAACCGCCATGGCTTAACACCACAATCTTATTGATGCCCTTGGCTTCCAGCTCTTTAACAACCTTTTCCAGGGAGCTTACCGGGTCCAGGAATTTTACCGTTGGCCCAGGACTGGAAATATCGGGGGTCTCAGGATTCGCAATACCGACGATAGCAACCTTAGCACCAGCTACATCCTTTATGACATAGGGCTTTATGCTGTCTTTAAGAGCCGGTTCGGCAGAAAGATCCACATTGCAGGCAAGTACAGGAAATTTTGCTTCCTTTATAAAATCAGCCAGGACTGATGGCCCCTTATCGAACTCATGGTTGCCGATAACCATAGCATCCAAACCCATGGCATTCAGGAAGTCCCCATCGGCCTTTCCCTTAAACTCGGTAAAATACAGGGTACCCTGGAATACATCCCCCGCATGAAGGAAGAAACTGTTCGGTTTCTCTGCCCTGAGGGCTTCTACCGCTGCCCAGAGCCGGGCAAAACCGCCAAGCTCTACGAAGGTTCGTTTTGCCTTGAGTTCGGGAGTAATATCGACCTTAAGCTCGGTTAAGGACGGTTCCAGTTTTGCATGGGTATCATTTACATGGAAGATTGAGAGTGACAGGGGAACCGCATCAACTTTAGTTGTGGAGATCTCCTTTGTAGTTTCGGTAACGTTGACCGCCTGCGGAGTTCCGGCACAGCTCACCAGTACTGCAAGAGCCAGCAAAGACCCTGACAGTATCCGAATACATGAACGCTTTTTCATACACAAACCTCCTCGTTTGCTATCATTAGGGCCTTTTATTGTACACCTTTTTGTGTACTTTGTGTTAAAAATTCGTTTAATATCAGCGACATTTTAAAAATGCAGTGCAGCTCCACATTTGTTTAAACAGAAAAACTGGTAATATTCCTCGGTCAGGTTTATACTCATCAATATGGAAAATCTTACAATGTATACATACCCTGTTAATGGTGTAATTTTTAAAGAAGGAGACCCGGGGGACCTCATGTATATCCTTGTCGAAGGAGCGGTAGAGCTTCGCAAGGAAGTACAGGGTGCAGAGATAGTCTTAAAAACCATCGATCAAAAGAACGATTTTTTTGGGGAGATGGCTCTGATAGACGGGAAACCGAGATCGGCCACGGCGGTGGCGGTAAAACCGACCAGGCTGATTCCGGTTGATATTAACGCATTTGAAAAAATGGTACTGACAAATGGAAAATTTGCCTGGAAAATTATTGGAATCCTGTCGGATCGAATCCGGGAAACAAATAAGCAACTAGAAGGGCTTTTGAACACCAGCCCCAAGGAAAGGATCAATTTTGCCATAGCTGATTTTGCCTTAAAACTTAATACAAAAATCCACGACGGCCGGTATAAGGTTCCTGTGGAGGACCTAAAAAGTTGGCTTAATAACCGGTGCGGCATTTGTATGGATGAAATTGATAATCACCTGTTCCGGCTCTTAAAAAGCGAAAGCATCGCCTATGGAGCAAGCAAAGAAAAGGGAAACACGGAACTTCTCATCAGCACCAGTTTTATAAATCAATATAACCGCAGGCATTAAGCCGGACCAGACAGGTCCACCTGGCCCGGCTAGACTTACCGAGCCCGCCTGGACCGGCTAGACTAACCGGATATGCCTGGTCGGTCAGGGCACATTTGGTCCGGCAATACCGGTCGGGCCGGCCGAGTTCGTTTGGCCAGGCCGGACTTATCGAGCCCGCCTGGACCGGCTAGACCAGCCGGGCACGTTTAGCCCATTTGGCCCGGCTAGACAAAACCACAGCCCCCATAGAACCCATGGGCTCATTTACTTTTTTGAGGTTTTTGCAAAAGTCTGTTACTTTTGCAAAAACCTCTTGCAGTATTTTTGCAATATAAAATAAATAATTATATTATATAGAATAGCAAAAATACTGCATGTACATTCAAGGTTGCTCTATCAAAACTCCCTGAGTTTTGAAAGAGCCTCTTTTTGCTAACAGTTCATTAATGGCGGCAGCAGCCCGGCGGCCCTCGCCCATGGCGAGGATGACCGTAGCGGCACCCAGAACAATGTCGCCCCCTGCATAGACCGCATCCAATGAGGTCTTCTGGTCTGCACCAACCACTATCCGCCCCTTTTTGTCCACCACAAGGCCTTCGGTGGTTTTTACAAGGAGGGGGTTCGATTCATTCCCCAGGGCAACGATGACCGTATCACAGTCAAATACATATTCTGAACCCTGTATTGGAACCGGACTCCGGCGCCCCGAAGCATCGGGTTCACCCAGTTCAAACTTTTGGAGTTCCATACCGATCACCCGCCCCTGGTCGTTCCCAAGGATTCGGGTCGGATTTCGGAGGAAATTAAACACAATCCCCTCTTCCATGGCGTGTTCAACTTCTTCAGCCCGGGCAGGCATCTCTTCCAGGGTGCGGCGATAGATGACATGGACCTGTTCAGCCCCCAGCCTCAGGGCCATACGGGCCGCATCCATGGCCACGTTCCCGCCGCCCACCACCGCCACGATCTTAGATTTGTATATGGGGGTAGCCGCCTTTTTTGCATCGTAGGCTTTCATCAAATTTGCCCGGGTCAGGTACTCGTTGGCGCTGAAAACCCCAACCAGGTTTTCTCCAGGGC
>Ga0208461_1002668_pt1 | contig 14357 bp, 11 predicted proteins | sample AD_JPNTR4_MetaG_FD_184448 | JGI IMG/M metagenome (GOLD analysis project Ga0208461, IMG submission 184448) | Active sludge microbial communities of municipal wastewater-treating anaerobic digesters from Japan - AD_JPNTR4_MetaG (SPAdes) (version 2) | ecosystem: Engineered > Bioreactor > Anaerobic... | reverse complement strand
AATTTAAGAAAAGGATGAAATTTAATATTAAATAAGTGATCATCTCAAATCGCAAGGTTAATACAGAAAGATGATAATGGATTTGTTTGTCAACATACAACGGATTCTGAATTAAGACAATTAATTGATCGTGATCCAAGATATCATCTTTTTGATGATGAATGAAACATAAGTTATCAAAGTTATATAACAAATGAAGATTTATGGAAATTTATAGATTTTAATATTGTAGTACCAGGTCCAACCCCAGTAGTACCGGATCCTATTCCAGGTCCAACACCAGTAATACCAGATACTTATGAAGATATTGCAACAGTTTCAAATATTACAGAATCTTATCGTGAAGAAGCTAGTCGTAAAGCAGAAGAAAAACTTAGATGAAGATACAAAAGAACAATGTGGTATAAGCCTTGGACATGGCCAGATAAATTAAATCTCTTTTTAAGAAGGCAGCATATAAAAGAAAAATATGAAAGACAGTTTATGACAAATTTGAGATGAGTACAATGAGATTTTGAATCTTCTGCAGCAGCTGATCGTCATGAGATTGAAAGACAAGAGGATTTCAACGAAGCTATTGAAGTTGCCTTGACAGATATTGATGAAAATAACTATCCCAACACTCGTAAAGAATTAGATAGATTAATTTTAAGAGCAACATGAACTCATCCAGATCGGATTAGAGATAGCACTTTAAGTAGAGCGAGATTTCAAAGTGAATTAAAAACAATTTTAGAATCTAATTTAGATCCAAATAAACCAGCTACAGCAACAGATCCTAATCGAAGACCTTTAAGTGACATATATAGGATGAATGATATGGACATCATATGAACTAATATTTGGGAAAAGGTAGATAATTTTAGAGATCATCAAATTTTAGTAAGAAATATTCGTGATTTAGTTGTTATACATCGTAATGATGCTACAGATGATCCTTTTGTAAACAATTGTAGACCACTTATTAGTGCACATATCTCTAAACATAGAGTTGCGCCAGAATTTTTAAAAGTAAATAATATTAAATTAGATGATAACAATTCCATGAGACAGTTAAAAATATTAGAATCTAATAATCAAATATTAACTAACATTGCTGCTAGAACTTTAAAGCTTAAAATACAGCTTCTTACAAAAGGACAAGAAGCGTATAATGTAGAACAAAAATGAAAATGAGCTGTGAAAGCAGGTGAGTGGCTTGATAGACCATACAAAGAAGATTCAAAATTATGAAGATATTTCAAAAAACATCCTGCGATGAAGGAAGCGTTTTCTTGGTTACGATGATGAACAAAAATTGCTGCAGTGGCTGTTCCTGCAATGTTTTTGGCACCAATTTGACCATTAGCCGTAGCTAGTTATGTTTGAACAGCAACTTTTGCACAAGTCTTTTTCAAAAAACATGCTCATTATAACAAAGAACATAGATGATATCAAACTAGACAAGCGACAAATTTAGCTATGAACACCCAAGAGCGTCAAAGATTAAATAATGTTGTTTGATGAATGAGTCGATTTAGAAGAAATGCGCTATACTATTTTTGATTAGGAAAAACAGCTAGAGATGTTAGACAATTTAGAGATTATGTACAAACAACACAAAATAAACTTGAAGATACAAATCAAGTTAATGCTAGTATAGAAAATTTGATTAATAAAAATGTTCTTTTGAGTCCAGAAATTATCAATTTAGAGGATAGATTGGCAGAATGACTAGCGCGTTTAGATTTTCATCGAGAAACAGTTAGATGATGAGTATCTGGACAAAACTTTTTGGGATCAAACACACAAGCAACTTCTGAAAGTGAATATCAAAAACTTCATAGAAATATTTTGGCTGGCGCATCTAGGTTGTGAATAAGTTTGGATGATATAAGAAATTATGTAAGATATAACTCAGTTAAAACACAAATAAAAGAAGGTACAGGACAAAAAAAATGAACAGAAGAAATCGGTTATGATATAGCTGTAGATAGAAAAAAATCTCGTCAAAGAGAAAAGGCTGTACGATGAGCCCTTAAAGCTGGATGAATCTCTTTTGGTATTTCTTATTTAGCATCAGCTTTATTTAGTGGGAAAGAGACAAAAGTAATTACAGAAGATACAATTGATTCAAAGAGTTTGAGTGCACAATGAAATTGGAATCCTGCAATACATAATGAATCTGCATTTGTGGTTTGAGATGTTGATGTGCCTTTACAATCTACTTTATCTAGTAATCCAAGTTGATCCATTACTGGAATGGATGTGCATATAAGGGCTTGAGTTGACAAACTATCTTATATGGATGTATGAAAAGCAACATCTGAAATGCTAGCTAAACAGACTAATTTACAAGCTTATATAACATCAAATTTTACTTGAGATAATCAAATTAAATTGTTGGATGCAATAAATAATGCTAATTTATGAACTATTCAATCTTTTGCTGCCTCTAATTGAGCAGATGCGTGAAATCAATTATTGTTCGCAACTAGATATATAGAATGAGTTAAAGAAACAGCAGAAGCGATGGTAAATACATGACATACTACAACTCCTTTGTGAAGTATTAGTTTTGATTCTGCTGGATCAGTAGTAGAACAATCGGCTGGATGAAGTGGTGGAAATTTAGCAGCTAGAAATATGTGAGTCACCATGGATTATGTGGTAAAATCCACACAAGATAGGCTTGTAGAAGAAACAGTTAATCGTTGAATTTGAATACCTGTTCCTATGAATACATTTGGTGAAAAGCTGCCTAGAGATTGAGTAAATAAAGATAAAAAAGTAAAATAAACTTTTATTGTAATTTATAGATAAAATAATAAAAAAAATATTTATATTCATAATAAAAACAAAATGTTTGAAGATGATATGTTTATAGAAACATTACTTATAAAAGCTTATCCTGATATAGAAGATAGTGCTTTGGATTTGCTTATAGAAGATGTTAGACCTGTTTTATATGATCGAGTAATGACCAATTTAGTGCAAAAAATGCCAGAAGATAAATTGCAGGAATTTTTGAATATTACAAAAAAAGATTATTCTGATGAAGAATTACAATCTTTTTTGCAAAAAACTATAAAAGATTATGATGGTTTTATTGATAAAGTTTATAAGGATTTTGAAGAAATGTATTTAGAAGAACAAAAATATGTAGACTAGACTAAAAGAGTTATTTTTTTGTAAAAGCATTAAAAAACAAATTTCTCTGCTCTTTTATCCACCAATAATCAGTAGATTTTTAACTTGTTATCTTTAATATGAAATCAAATAATTTTACTGATAAATCAATTTCTTATGAAAGCTTTAGTAATGTTTTCTTGATGACTTGATAGTATTTTGGCTGTTAAAATATTAGAGAAACAGTGAATAGACTGTACGGCGATTATTTTTACAAGTCCATTTTTTTCTGATAAAAAAGCGAAAATTCAGGCAGAAAAATTTGATATAAAGCTGATGTCAGTAGATATTACTGATCCACACTTTCAAATGCTACAAAACCCAGTTTACTGATATGGAAAAAATTTAAATCCTTGCATTGATTGTCATGGACTAATGTTCAAAATCGCTTGAGAAATAGCAGACCAAGAATGATTTCAAATTATAGCATCGTGAGAGGTTGTGGGACAAAGACCTATGAGCCAAAATAAATCAGCTCTAAACTCTGTCAGTAAAATAACTTGAAGAGATATTCTTCGTCCTTTGTCAGCTAAACTTTTACCAGAAACTATTTATGAGAAACAAGGTTTGGTAGATAGAAATCAACTACTAGATATTTCAGGTAGAGCTAGAAAAACACAACTTCAGTTAGCAGAGGAGTTTGGTTTGCAATGATATGAATCTCCATGAGGAGGATGTCTGCTTACCGAAACTTGATATACAAATAAACTAAAATCCTTGTTTCAATCATTCCCAAAAGAAATATTGCCAATCGATGCTGAACTGTTAAAGTATACTAGATTACAGATATTCTCACGATGATTTGTAATGATGTGAAAAGATAACGAAACAAACCTAAAAATTTTAGAAATTATTCAAAAAGAAAAAAAACATTCCAATAGATACTTGGTTTTGAAACTAAAAAACATCACTTGACCAATAGGTCTTGTTAGAAATATTCTTTGAGAGCAAAACTACTTACATGACTGTAAAGCCTTATTCAAAGAAAAAGTTGGGAAATTAAAAAATATGGAAGATTTTGATTTTGAACACTAGTTTTTTTTACAAAAAATAGGAGTAAGGTGACTTACTCCTATTGCATATCATTTTTTTTACTTTGTTAAGATATTTTCCTCATCACATAATTTGAGGAGTGTAATTCTTTTCGTAGGAATTCCTCATAACAGGATAGTGATTCTCTTGGGATATGTGTCCAGTTTTGAATTTCCACACCTTGAAAAATGTCTTGTGCCATTTCTTTACTCATGCAATACTTACTAGCAAAATATTTTTCTTTTTTTTGCAATTGAAATATTATCGCATTTTCTTTTTTCTTTTTTACAATTATTTCCATAATTTTCTTTTTTTTTTGTTTATATTTTTATATTTTAACGCAGAACATTATATATAAATCAAATTAAATTTCAATGGTATTGTAATATAATATCCAGTTATTATCACAAATTATCAATTATACCTATAAACTGATCACATCTATCATACACATTTTCAAACATATCAAAACTTGCCGATCATGGAGAGAATAAAATGTTTTTAATTCAAAGTTTTTTTGTTTCATTAATTGCATAGAGGACAGCATCTTCTAATTTTTCAAATATTTTGTAATCAATATTTTTTTCTTTTAAAATTACTTCAAATTTTTTAGCAGTTTGTCATATCAAACAAGCAAATCAAACTTTTTTTTCCAATTCATTCGCAAGCCAAGTGTAATCATCTCATTTATCATAACCTCCAGCTATTAATGTTATTTTTTCATTAAAACTATTTAGGGCAACATTTAATGCTTGTGAAGATGTACATATTCAGTCATCATAAATTTTAATTCATCAAAGCTCTTTTACCATTTTAATTCTATGATCTAGTGGTTCAATATTTTTTGCCACTTCCCAAAAAACTTCATCATGCCATTTTAAATTGTTTTTTTCAAAAAATTTTTTTATTATTTTCAAACTTGCATTCCAATTTCATTCGTTATGTTTTCATAGAAAATTTGTTTTTTCCAAATCAAAATTTTGTTGAAATTCCTCTATTTCTGCCTTTGTAGTGTTATTTTTTTTATAAAGATTAATATTATCTTTATCCATTACAGCATAGTTTTTCGTAAAGTCTACAATGTTAAACTTGCTATCAAAATATTCTTGTAAATCTTTGTGCCAATCTAAATGATCTACTCATAAATTGGTAATTATGCTGTAATCAAAATTAAAATTCTTTAAGTTGTACAACATAAAGGATGATGTTTCCAAAACGATTAGATTTTTGTTTTCATTTTCTCAAGAAATAATTTCATATAGTGTCTCTGATAGTGGGGTTCAAAAATTTCAAGATAGATAAATATTTGTTTTTATATTTAATTTTTCAAAAATTCATTTAAATAGATTGTAAATTATGTGTACTGATGTGGATTTTCAATTGGTTCATGTTACTCAAATTATTTCTAAACTATTGCTTAATCCTAAACTTTTTATCACATCTCATAAGAAATTTAATTCAGAAAAAACTTTATTTTTGTAATTCAAATATAGTTTATGGTCTTGTTTGATTCAAGGAGATACAATTATTTTTTCTGATTTTGATAAAACTTCATCATTCCAATCCTGATCATCCATGATACAATTTTCAAAATTTAATTTATCCAACAGTTTTTTTAAACTACTCCCAACTTTTCATTTCCCAAAAACTACAAACATGGTTAAGATAAAAGGTTAAAAAGTTCGTAAAGCCTGCCCTGCCCCGCAGTACTGCGGGGCAGACTACCAGTAGGCGGGTTCATAAAGCTATTAAGAGTTTTGTAACTTTATAAACTTATTCCTTGTAACTTTACAAACTGACATATATACACTATAATAAAAAAAACTTTTATTGCAAAAGAATCAATTAACTATATATTATTTCTTGAAAAAATTTTATTGTTTTTGATAAAATGATGGGGAAAATATGATTTTTTGATAGTGGTTTTGGCTGATTACAAACTATGAAATATTTTTACGAATTGTATCCACAATATGATTATATGTTTTTGGCAGACAACAAAAATTGTCCTTTTTGAAAAAAATCTTGAGACGAGATACAAAAAATTACATTTGATGCACTAAATTGGTTTTTTGATAATTGAGCACAAATAGTTATAGTAGCATGTAACACAGCTGCTGCATACTCTATTAGAAAACGACAAACATTATATCCAAATAAAAAAACATTATCAATAACTGTCCCTTGAGTAGAGGAAATATTGCTGTCTGAAAACGTCTGATTGTCTATCTGAGTGATAGCCACTCAAGCCACAATTACATCAGACATATACAATGATTTGTATTACAGGTTTTGATGAAATAAAAAACCAGATTTTCATTTTGTGATGGCACCGACTTTGGTAGATATGGTAGAATCTGGAGCTACAGAAGATAAAATTATTGAAGAAATAAAAATGTATTTAGCAAAATTTCCAAAAAATTTACAAATTTTAGTCTTAGGGTGTACTCATTTTTCTGTTTACAAAGATTATTTTGCTCAACTTTTTAGTTGAAAAATAATTGATCCGTCTTTCAATTCAGCAATAAAATTTTCAGATTATCTTAATAAACATTCAGAAATAGAATCTCAAATATGAAAAACTTGAAAAATAGATTATTATGTAATTTGAGATAAAAATAAATTTGATGAAATTTGATCTAAAATATGGTGAAAAAATATTTCTTCACAAAGTATCATTATTTAGTTTTATTATAATTGTCATTCTGCATATTATTGTTGCGAAGAATTTATTTGTAAAATCCAATTATCTATTAATAGATATTTCACAACTCACTTCTTGTAGCCCCGCCCGTAGTAGTTACGGGCTACATTGCAATATGAATAAAGCAAAGGTTACCATTTCAAACGAAGCCAGTCATTTCGACTAAGTGAACAAAGTGAACACACGGAGAAATCCAATTTCAATAAACTGTCTCCCTTCCTCGAAGGGAGTTGCTTGCTTTCCAGCATAGCAGGCGCGAATTCGAATTCGCGCCTACAATTTGTGAGAATTAAGCCACAAGTGAGAAAAACAAAAAAAAACTGCCTCCCTTCTATGAAGGGAGCTGGTCTCCTCGCATCGCCAAGTCCTGTAAGCCCCGCCCGTAGTCCTACGGGGTGGGTGTTTGGGGGAAAATTTTAAACCATAATTGCCATTTCGAGTGAAGTTTGCTATTACAAGCAAAATCGATAACTGTCTTTGTTTAAAAGAGGGAATTTAATTGTGTGTATTACTATTAATATAACTTTTCAATTTTTTCTACTGTTTCATCCCAATCAAATCTTTTCTCAGCAATTTCCTCTATTTTTCATTTTATTACATCTTTGCAAGCAGATATTATTTCATCTTTATTACCAGGATTGATAAACCTTACTTTACCAAAAACCACTTCCGGTATTGCACTAGTTCTTGTAGTAATTAAAGTCTTTCCCATAGCCACACTTTCTGTATGAACACTACCAAATCATTCAGAAATCGAAGGTGCAACAACACAATCAGCAGAAGCAATAAGTATTCTTAGCTCTTTTTTGCTAAAACCATTGAATATTTGCAAATTATTTGCATTAATATTGCTCAACTCTTCCAGCACTTTTTTTGTTCTTTTTGATTCGATAATATTAAAAACCATAATCACATTTTCTAATTTTAATATTTCTGGTAATGCTTGTATTAAGTAGTCTATCCCCTTTGATTTTCCTGCATGTCCAAAGTATAAAAAAACAAATTTATCATCTCGTTTATATTTTTTTCTCCATTCAAAAATTTCTTTACTCGACACATTTCTTGGATTCCAAAATTCTGTGTCTATACCATTGTAAATTACATTTATTCCCTCATCTTTTATTCAATAATATTGTTTTAATTCTTTTGCAGTATTTTGGGACACACAGTGAAAAATATCATATTTAAACTTGAATATTGCTCATTCAAACAACTTGTAAATTGCTCAGATCAACAATCATTTGTACTTAAACCACAAATTCCCAAAGACTTCATGAACCGTTAAAATTACTTTTTTGTTGAATGTTTTTCACAATATACTAGCAGGGATAGCTCATCAATATGTGCTAGCATGAATCAAATCAATTTTATTTGTTCTAAAAATTTGTTTTCATAATTTTATAGCAGACCGCATAAAAGACAGTCTAGACTTTCATGTTCTATAAATTTCTATTCAATTTATATTTTCATATTTTTTTAATTTTTTGTCATAATGGCTAGTCAAAACGATTATTTTATATCATTTTTTTTCTAATCTCAAAATTATGTTTTCAAAAACATTTTCCACTCATCATCTGTGTGGTAAATAATAATCTAGAACAAATAAAACCGTTTTCATTTTGATATTGAACTAAATTACACTTTTTTACTTCCATGCTGATTCGACAAACAATCGTTATTCAAGAACAATCTCGAATCATCTGTCATTTTATATTTTAATCTCATAAAACTTCAACTACTTTTTAAGTACACCTATTCTTTTAAGTCATTAATTCAATTTCTTTGACGATAATATTAAATGAAATGTTTTTTTATTGTACAATATTTGAGAAAATAACAATAAAAATAAGCTAAAATTGTAAGAGTTTTTCTACACAAATTGTAGTCATTAAAAATAGTGCTCGAAAATTTGACAAATTTTTAATTTTCCATTATAATAGAACTAGTGAAATTTAAAATCTTACAAAATTATAATGGGAAAACATACATATAAAAACATTAACTTTCCATGATATAAAATGTATTCTAGAATAAAACAAATGAATCATGATTTTATTTATTTATGAGAATTGATTCTAGTGTGAGCTTTATGATTTGCGGGATTGATGATGGCATGAGGCACAACTCTCCCAAACAATAGTTCTTTTTGATATCCATTAAAACAAGTTTCTACATTGGAATGTAGAACATGATATCGAAATGATTTACCAGATTCTTGTAAAATAAATCTTCCAATTATTCACTGAGCAAACTATTCTGCATATCAGGATACAAAACTTTATAGAGATATTTATACGACTTTACGAGCTGCTCCTTATTCTGATTCTTGGAATCAAAAAATTTGAGCTCATGGATGAGTGGATATAGCTACAGCGCGTGGTACTCCATTATACTCCATATGAGATTGAGAAGTTTTCTCCGCCTGACGAAATTCAGCATATGGAAATTTGGTAAGGATAAAATATGTTTATAAATGAGAAATAGTATATGCTGTTTATGCTCATATGGATACAATTAATGTAAAAGCTTGAGATAAAGTTAGTAGATGACAAAAAATATGAACAGTAGGTAATACTTGAAATACCTCTGGAGCTTTATGATGATATCATGTTCATTTTGAATTAGCAAAAGATAACTTTGGTAGACCGGCTTATGCTTATACCAACTGTCCTGATTTGAGTAAATGACATTATAGAATTATACAAAATGGATTATGTAGAAATGAATTGAAGACATATCAGTATGATCCGATTAAAATATTTGAAGCCGGTTCTAGCTATGTTCCTCCAATAGTAGATAAACCGGTAGAGGGGCAGGCTCCAGTAGGAGTAAATGAATGAAATAATCCAAATTCTTGAATGTCTTCAGCTCCATCAACTGAAAACAAAGCTCCAGTAAATAATGATTGAACAAATAATACTCCATCAAGCAATTCATCAAATAGTTCAACAAACAATAATTTGATAAATAAAGACTCAACAAACAATTCGTTAAATAATATTTCAAACAATACTTCAGACAACACTACAATCAAAGATGATATACAAAGCAATCCATCAAGTGACACATTAAACGATAATTTAAAGCACAATTCTCCATCTGTAAGTGATGAGAATACTTCAAATTCTACAAATAACAGCAGTTCAAATGAGTCAGAATATGTTGAAGTAGAAAAAGATCCTTTGTTAGTAAATTTAGATTTTACATGATTAAAAGGTTTGGCAGAACATTTTTCTCGTTTATGGGACATAGAGATGAAAACAGAATTGATGAAAAAATCTCTTAGATTAGGGGAAACCGTTAAATTAGATATTGAGATTTTTGCAAAATGAAAATGAGATTCTAGAGAGTGAAATTATTACAAAAACAATGTTTTACAAGTTCCATTTGAGTTTGTATCAAGTAGTGATATTGTAACATTAAATGTTAATTCATTGCAACTTGTGTCAAAATGAAAAGCTTCTATAGAAATTACATGATCAAATGTTTGAAAGAGTAGTTTAGTAGTTAAGTTATGATGACAAAGAGTTTGAATACTTGAAATTACCGTAAAATAATTTTCTTCCAAAACGATATATTCATATAAAAAGTTCATATAAAAAAACAGTAGACTAAAATAAATTTATCTACTGTTTTTTATTATATTTTGAGTAATTTTTAAAATCCTAAAAAACTACTTATTCATATCATTTACTATATCATCAATATTGTCTTCTGGGGATTGCTGACTATTGTCATCAATATCAAACGATTGATCGTCAGACATTTCCATTGTTTCTCAAAGCTTATCTAAAACATCATCATCAAGTACTTTTTTACCAGTTCTCATGTCTTTTATGTTTTTTTCAATATCTTTTTTTAGATTTTCTAATACTTTTTTATCTTCATTTAGTAGTTCTATTAATTTTTCTTTTCATTGAACTTTTTTGTCTCAAATAGAGTAGAAAGCTCATGCTCTAGTGATAAGCTTTAAAATAATTCCAGCTTCTATAATATCCATAGTGCTTTCATAACCAAATCACCGTTTTACTGGGATTTCAGCAGTTTTGAAAGGTGCAAATATTTTGTTTTTAGCAGTCTTGATTTTAGCAAAATATCATATTTGTTCTTTGTTTTCTTCTAGTTTATCTCATCTTCTAATTTCAATTCTTTGGGAAGCGAAGAATTTTAAAGCATTTCATCCAGAAGTAGTTTCAGGGTTACCAAACATTACTCCTATTTTCATCCTAATTTGGTTTATAAATACACAAATAGTCCCTGTTTTTGCTAAAACTCCTGTCAATTTTCTAAGTCATTGTGACATCATTCTAGCTTGTAATCACATGTAACTGTCTCCCATATCTCATTCTACTTCTGCTCTTGGAACTAAAGCAGCCACAGAATCTATAACAATCATTTTTACGGATCAAGTTTTTGCTAACTCCTCAGCGATTTGTAATGCTTGTTCTCAGTGATCGGGCTGTGATAATATTAAATTATCTATATCTACACCGAGCTTTTTGGCATAATGAGGATCTAAAGCATGCTCAGCATCAATAAAAGCAGCAATCCCTCATCTTTTTTGTACTTCAGCAATAGCATGTAATGCAACAGTAGTTTTTCCACTAGACTCTGGTCAGTAAATTTCCACGATTCTTCATTCTGGATATCATCATCCAAGTATGAGATCCAAAACATAACTACCACTGTGGATAGTGTTTACAAGTCAAACATTTGAGTTGTCTCCCATTCTCATAATAGCTCCCTTACCAAATTGCTTTTCAATATTCTTGAAAGCCTCTTTCAAATTTTCGTTGTTCTTTGCCATTTTATATTCGTTACGATTAAAACATTTTTTCCAACTTTTACCCATAATTTTCCACAAACATCAAAGCCACGAATGCTTTAATTTAGTTTATCAAGTTTGTAATTGCGATTCCTCCCTTGGGGGAGGATGTTTGCGTAGCTAGGTGGGGGTTTTTACCCCCAACTACGATAGAACAACTTCCCCCAAGGGAAGGATTTTTTCACTCTTAAATTTCTAGCCCCCTTATTAAGAGGGACGCTTATCAGTTCTCAAATTCCCCTTATTTACGGATTGCAGAGTTTCCCGTAATGAGTAAGGGGATCCGCTAATTTTCAGCTTTATAACTTGTAACTTTATTGACTTACTTAGGTTGTTCAACCTCATTTCTTTTTTTGATTTTGGAAACTAAGCTATAAATCATTTTATTTAGATTTATACATTCTTCCAAAATATTGTTTGCCACCTCAGGGGTCATATATCACAAATCTTTTCACAAACTGATCATATTTAATACTTTATTATTGTATGAAGTTGCTATTAAATATAATTTTATTTTAGCATCATCGTATCGTTTTTCGTATCATTGTGATATATAGTCCATCACTGATATAGAAGCTCTTTGGACTTGTGATTTAAATCACCAGTCGTCATCTGGTTTTAATTTCTTCTGGATGTTTAAAACAATTTCTTTTGCTTTTTGTCGTACTAATAATTTTTCAAATTTCAAATTCATTTTCGTATAATATATAGATGTAAAAGAGCATTCCATTGTCTGTTTTTTGACAGAGTGGCTTCGTTGATGTTTGTTCGACTAAATATTTAATCAAAAAAAACAAAAAATCAAGACTTTTTTTGCTAGGTGAAAACTGGTAAATCAAAAATCGTCAAAAAATCACTTGATTTTGTCAAAAAAGGTTTGACTTTGTCAAAGAAATTTTTATACTGAAATTGGAAAACGATTATAAAGTTCATAAAGTTCGAGGATTAAATTCCTCCCCTTGGGGAGGTTGTTCGTGGAGCTAGGTGGGGGTTTTATCCCAACTACAACCCCCATCTAGCTTCGCGCCCAACTTCCCCCGAGGGAAGAATTTGTTTTGCAACTTTGTAACTTTATAAACTTGCAACTTATTTTTTTATCCTTTAATCAAACAACAATGGCTAGAAAGCGTGAATTACTAGATGATGTGCAAAGAGCTTTGATTGCTTTTTTCAAAAAAAACACATCAGAAGAGTGACTTACTCTGAGAGAAATAGCAGCAGCTATTTGAGTTAATCATCCACAAACAGTTCTAAACAAGTTAAATCAATTGGTTTTAAAATGATATTTTGTCAAAGACAACAATTGATACAGACTTGTCAGAGAAAGTGTTCAAAGTAAATTTGACGATATTATACAAATTCCAGTTTTTGGTTTTGCTCAATGTGGAAATAAATGAAAGGCTATTATAGACGAATATTCTCAAGAAAAAATTCCTGTTACACTTGCTTTTATTGGTACGAGTGATGTCCAAAATTGTTTTTTTGTCAGAGCAAAATGAAATAGTATGGAGCCAAAAATTCAAGATGGGGATTTAGTTCTTATTCGTCAACAAGCAAGCTACGATCCAAATGATTTTGTATTCATAGTACACAATGAGCTTCCAAAACTAAAAAAAATAGTAAAAGAGGAAAATAATTTTTATTTAGAATCTGTTAATAGGTTTTTTGACAAGGTAGAGTTATCAAAGTACGATGAAAGTAAGGTCATTTGAGTAGTTAAAAAAATCATTAAAAGTGTGTAATAATATAATTATTTATAAGAAAAAAACCTCAATTAATTGAGGTTTTTTATGTATTTCAAATGTTTGATTTTATAATTTTCACATTAATTCATCCAAGCTCTTTGATTGTTCAACTTTTGCTTTTTCTGCTTCTTCCTTGATACCCATGGTATCTAAAACTGCTTGTCGTCTCTTTTGTCTCATAAGTCTTTCTTGTTCTATGCTATTTTTTTCTACTCCATCTTGATCTTCAGCTTTTAAAACTTGTAAGTTTATTTGTTCTTCTATGTATATTTCGTATAATCTTTGAATTTGAAAAGACCATAATTCTGAAACCTTTTTAACAACACTTTGATCTCAGCTTTTTACGGCTATGTACAATTCTGGTTCTTTTTCACTTTCTGTTTTGAGTTCATAATCACTAGAAAAAGATCCTAACACTAATTGTTGTAATAAGTCTCGATCAAAATCCTTTTGTAATTCTTCTGGAACAAGATACTTGGTAGGTTTGAAATTTGCTAAATATTCAACAAACCAAACTTGATCTTTTACTCCACCTTCAATTGGTCCAACTAATTTTTCATATTTTTCTATGGTTTCCTTTTTTTCGTTGTTATCCCTAAGTTCATTGATGAAAGCTATAAAATCAAATAACATTATAGTTAATTTAATATATAAAAAACATATACTTTTTCTCAAATATACCAAAATTTTCATACTTTTCAATAGAAAGTTAAAAGTTCGTATCCTACCACCCGCCCCGTAGTCCTACGGGGCGGGTGGTAGGATAACTTTACAAACTTATTTGTACCTTTTCTCCCTCTGGATCTATGAATTCTAATCTATAAGCAGTAAGTTGCATAGGAAAATTTTCTTCAGTTCCGTATAAATAATCTCAAGCAATTGG